>Ga0209489_104786_pt1 | contig 24497 bp, 13 predicted proteins | sample SiratrowhiteBW_FD_187527 | JGI IMG/M metagenome (GOLD analysis project Ga0209489, IMG submission 187527) | Root nodule microbial communities of legume samples collected from California, USA - Siratro white BW (SPAdes) (version 2) | ecosystem: Host-associated > Plants > Roots > Nodule | place...
GTGTTTCTTTAAATCTTGAGTGGTCTTGATCTCAGGGGGAGATTGGGACTGGTATAACCTGGAGAGGTTTGTGTACTCGTGATAACCTGGAGAGGTTTGTGTACTCGTTGTAACCTGGAGAGGTTTGTGTACTCGTTGTAACTATTTGCTAAATAGTGGAACCTCTTGAACGGTTTGTTCAAGGGAGAACTGGACGTAGCCCAAGAGATTAGGGTGAACCAGTATAAAACTGCTTTATCTGTGCTTATATATTTTTGTCTTGGTTGGTGGTTTCTATTTATAGCAAATTGAGTTCAGGCTCCATTCAACCCCCCTTCTAGAGCCAACTGTTCCTACAGGGTCAATGTGTTCCTTTAAAAATGGTCTTCCTTCCAAGAAACTTTTAAACACAAAATTAAGTCATGGACTTAATTAATTAAAAGGATTACACTTTAAAAAATAAGAATGATCTAAATAATATATTTAAAAACATTACTAAAAAAATGTAAAACAAAGCAAGTAAGTTAAACAATTAAAAAAATCAAGTTATAAGAAATAAATGAATATTTTCAAAGGAATTGAAACTAATTTGAACATCAAATAGAGAACTCAATTAAAATTAAATCTAAGTATCAAAAGAAATAATGAATAACATAAATAATAATTGTTTAGTTTCTGCTTTTAATTTCTGCTTTTAATTTCTCAAGATTTAAACTCAAATTTAATGAAATTCTCAAAACATAGATATTAACACTTAGCTCCTAATTTTGTAATTCCAAACAATCATCATCCTTTAAGAGTTTATCTAATAAAACTATGTCTCACAGTTAAGAATCTAGAACATTAAAACTCATAGAAAACTAATATATAACTCAAATCATAGCTAGAATATGAAAGAAACACTAGTAGAAAATTAGGCTTCAACGTCTTTCCATTAAGACGGTTAAATTAGCAAACGACGTGGAGAAAAACGCGGAGGCAATTTTGTAAATAAATGAACATAACCCCATCGGTTCCAGAAAACAACCGTCCTTGATGTATTTAAAAAAGAGAAAAAAAACCAAATTTTGAATTTTTAAATACGGGCTTAAATCCCACGTCGGTTGGGAGCTCCTAACCGACGTGGGACTTTTACTCACTACGTCAGTTGCCTAACAAAAACCGACGTAGTCTTCACAGTGAAAAAATTGGGGCAAATTGACTGAAATTAGGGCACACACCACGTCGGTTCTGGGCTTTGTAACCGACGTGGTGTGTTAACAGTAATTTTTTTTAAATTTCAGGGCATGCATCACGTCGGTTAGGAGTCCAGAACCGAAGTGGTGCTTCTATTTTATTTGAAACGCGCCTTTTTTCCTTCACTTTTCTTCTTCTCTGCTGGGCGCGCGTTCTCCCTGGCACTGTTCCGGCTTCTTCTCCTTCACTTTTCATCGTCCATTTACACCTCATTCTACTCCATTTTTACTCCCTCTTGTTTGCGACTTCGAGAGCTTCCATTTGACCGGTTCTATTTTTGATTTCTCTGCGATTCGTTTGAAGCTGTGCGCTGATTCTTTCTCTTCCATTTCTTTTGCTTTTACTGATATTGTTATTGTATTGAGCATTTGTTTGTGCTTTGTTGTTTTGGTAGAGTTCATTTGGCCGATTTGGGTTCGTTTTTGTTGTTGGTTTTGGAATCACCACTGTGCTACAAGAGGTGTGTTTTTATGTTCTTTGAAATGGAATAACAATATGTGTTATCAAACAAAAACGGTGTGCGGTTGCGGCAGACAGATACCTCTCACCACTTGCAGAAACTGCTTAATGAGAGAAGTTTCTGGGCGGCTTCAGAAAGCAGGTTATAACAGTGCTGTCTGCAAAATAAAATGGAGAAGCTCACCAGATATTCCATCAGGTAAATACAACAATTCCAATTAATTAGCCACTTGCATGTTTTTTATCTCTTAAAAAAGTGAAAAGTGATCTTCAAGGGTGGTTCTTAAGATAAGATCCTTTTATCTCTTAAAAAAGTTGAAAAGTGATATTATCCACCTGTAAAATGTTCATGTCAAATTAGAAACAAGCTGTGTGAAAATATTATTATGACTAAACTATTTCAACTAGTGGATATACATTGTCTCTGTCAAATTGATTATATAAAAGTATTAAAAGATGTGAAACGATTTTTCAATTTTTGTTACCAAATTTAATATTGTGTTTAATTTAGTACTATAAGTGTATTAATCTTACTATGAAAATTGTGCAGGGGAACACAGTTTTTTGGATGTAATAGAGAACACAAAGAGGGGGAGATCAGGGTGATTGTGAAGCTGAATTTCAGAGGAGAGGTTGAGATGGCAAGGGGAAGTGAGGAGTATAACAGACTTGTTGAGTAGCTGCCTGAGGTTTTTGTGGGGAAGGTAGAAAGATTGAGCAACCTGATAAAGGTACTGTGTGTGGCAGGGAAAAGGTGTATGAAGGAAAAGAAAATGCACATGGGGCCACGGAGGAAGCATAGGTACATGCAAGCCACGTCGGTTCTAGTACCCAACCGACGTGGATGTTCACTGCACCACGTCGGTTTATTTGTCTTAACCGATGTGGTGAGTCTAATCACTATGTCGATTTAAAAACCGACGTGTGATTCAACGTCTCCTGGGTCAACGTCGGGTCGAAAACCGACGAAAAAAGTCTCTCAGAACCGACGACGAAGGTTGTTTTTCTACTAGTGAAAGAAAAGCAACAAAGATTAGATAGATGAGTCAAAAATTTTGAAGCAAGAATTTTATTCCAAGATTTTAATTCAATTGGCGTTGCAAATCACCAAAGTCAATCGGAATTGGCTACTGCTTCCAAATTTCAAAATATTGTGCTGGCTATACAATTATGATCAGCTAACAAATTGATGCTCCTCGAATTTCAGGCCAAATCTGCTTGCAATTTTTCAATTCGAAAAATACCAAATGCCATGTTTGCTTCCACACGTATATGAATCAACACCTTGATTGAATTTCAATTTGCATTGCTCAACAAATCAAATTGAATCCAAAGGTGTGGGCTTCACTTAGTGCAAATTCTCAAATGCTCAAGTAGCAAAGCATTGCCAGGAAGTAGCTTGATCAAATTATTCTATGAATTCCCAGATTTCGATTTCGAATAACATCAGCTTGAATCCAATTCGCAGGACTTTGAATTGAGAACCACTAACCTTTACGTGCTTCAAATCATTTAAGCTTCAATTGGTAATGTTGGTAGCTTTGACAAATTCTGAACTGTTGAAGCTAATTGCACCAAACAACCACGATTAATGTGCTTTACTTAAAATCAACGTGCTGTTTTTGGATTTAATTCAACGCAGTGATGAATAAGCTGCTTGTACGATTTTATGCTTCAGCTGTTTAATGAAGTAATTCTCCAAGTGCAGATTTAATTCTTCCAATTCGTATCAAAGAAAATTTTGCTTCAATCAAACTGATTTGAAACTCGTGTAGGAAAATTTCTCAATTGCCCTAAAATTTCTCCATGTTCATGCGTTGATGGCATTGTTTCCATTTTTGATTAAATGTACATTCAGTTTAATCAAACTGTATCAGAAAAACAGAGTTGTCAACTCACGAGGATCTGCTCCTGATTTGCGAATTCATATTCCAATTTAGTTGAATCTAAAATTGCTGAATCAATTGCAATTGACAAAATATCGCCATTGTTCATTCTCAAATGTGATAACAGTCTCGATTAGGATCCACAAATCACCGAATACCTAAATGCATAAACGAAACACGTTCAAAATCACATTATTAGAATTTTAGAAGATATAGATATAAAGTTTTTAGAAGGAAACTAACATTAATTATGTTATTTTGTGTTTATAACATACTCAAATTGTCATTAATTCTATTTATTTTATTTACATATAAAAATCAGAGGACAATATTTTTATTTATTTTATTTTTTTAACTATACATATGATGAGTATATTACTTGTGTGTATTCAACTATCTGCTTTTGCTCTCAATAGATATAATATTTTCATTCTCATATATTTTGTTCATCTCTTTATTTTATAAGATTATATTTATTTCAAATCAAAGTATCGGCTTCAGAGCTTCGATTGCTACATTTAGTCATTCCTGAAATTGTTGATTTTTCACGAGACCCCTTGTCATCCTTAAATATAATATTTTTCTCTCATACACAACAAGAGAGACAAAGTTTTGGTGATCAGTCTAAGGTAATGATTGATAATAGCACAAGAAGTTATAGAAGATGACATAGTTCTAAAGTTTGCAGTCATTGTGGAAAGATAGGACATATGATTGATACATGCTATAGAAAGCATGATTTTCCAGCTCAATTCAAGTTTAAAAATCAGAAAACATATTGTAATAATAATAGCAGAATCATAAAGGTTCAATGTCAGAAGTACACTCTCAGCAAATTGGTTTTACTCTTGAGCAATATTAAACATTGTTAGCCTTTTTACAATAGTCTAAATCCAAAATGCTTCTAATCAAATCTTTGTTATTCCTTTCAACATGAGAACACACATTGATAACAAATTTCTCTCTTTTTTAGTTTTTCGATTCTTAATAGCGGTGCTACTGACCAAATTTGTTCATCTTTGAGTCATTTTACTTCATATCATCAAATTAACCCTTTAGTGTAAAATTTCCAAATAGAAATCAAGTCATTGCCAATTATTAGTGTCAAAATCATATCCTAGATAATGTTTTGTATATTTCTAATTTCACTTTTAATCTTCTTTCAGTAGCAAAATTGATTGATAATTTATCATGCGTGATTACATTTGACTCTAGTGGTTGTCATATTCAAGACAAGAAGTCTTTGAAAATGATGGGTTCAGTTGAGATGCAAGATAGACTTTAAATACTCAGATCCCTTATTATCAAAAACTTCAAATCAAACCTATCAAATCTCTACATATCACCATTACTGTCAATTTTACTGTTAGTGATCTCGAAATCCTTTGGCGGTTAGGGCATGCTTAAAACAAATTTATTGATCTTATCAAAAATAAATTTCTTTTTGTTAAATATAACAAATCTTTTATTTGTGATGTTTGTCATTTTGCAAAGCAAAAATGACTTCCCTTTCCTCTTAGTGCATCTAAATCTATGTTTTTTTATTTATTTGAATAATGTTGATGCGTGGGGATTGTACTCAATATCATCAATTCATGGTCATAAATATTTTTTGACCATAGTTAATGATTATTCAAGGTACACATGGATTTTTTTTAAATAAAAATCTAAAAGTGTTAAGATTCTAAAAAAAATTGTTGTTTTTATTCAAACACAATTTGAGATGACAATAGCAATAATAAGAAGTGATAATGAGACTGAATTTTTCATGACTAATTTTTCTATCAACAAAGGAATTATACATCAAACTTCATGTGTCAATACTCTACAACAAAATAGTATAGTTATAAGGAAACATGGTCATTTAGTAAATGTAGCAAAAGCTTTCATGATACAATCTCATCTACCCATAATTTATTAGTCATATTATGTGATACATGTTGCACATATTATAAACATGTTTCCCACAATTGTTTTAAATTATTTTTCTCCTAATGAAATGTTAAAGAAAAATCAAAGAAGGGTCTCATCCATTTGCTTCTCATTTCCACCACAGAACAACTAGCTGACATTTATACCAAAGCTTTAGGTAGTTTTTCAATAATATTTGTTCCAAGCTGTGTCTCGTCTATATTTGCTCCCCAGCATGCTGGGGGTTTCATAGGATATGGATACAGGCTTCTAGAAGGAAACTAATGTCAATTATGTGATTTTGTCTTTATGTCAGAATCAAATTATCATCAATCTTATTTATTTTGTTTTTATAACAAAATCAAATTGTAATATTTTTATTTATAGTTATACCATTACTTGTACATATTTAGTCATATCCTTTGCTTTTCTCTCAATAGAAAAACAAAGAAAATATTTTCATTCTCATATCCTTTGTTCATCTTTTTATTTTATAAAATGATATTTATTTCATAATATGAGATAACTCAAGGCACCAGAAATTGATTTGAATCCAAAATAGCTATTTGGAACAACAAAATTAGTTCAAAAAGATTTTCAGATATATTATTGAAATTTCTTAATACCAAATGATTACAAACTACCTCCAAGCAGAAGAGATAAAAAAAAAATCAATTTATCTTAATTCGCAGGACAAATTGATGAGTGAATAAACCAAAAGTTCTAATAAAAAATCTAGTTAAAATTTTGATTAAAATTTTGAAAATGAACAATAAGTCTAGAAAAAGTCTTAAATACTATCAACATTGTATTCAAAATGTCATATTGTTAATAAAACTCATCCAACAATTTTTTTAAAAGATAGTTAATAAAACTAATCCAACAAAATTTTTGAATTTTTATAGATATTTTGTATTCAAACACATCCATGTATTATGAATTCATGTTTGAATTTTATTACATACAAAAAATTGTTGTTGGGTCAACAACGAGAATATCGTAAGCGAAATTAATATATAGTCGAGTGAATTCGGAAAAAGGAAAAAGGAAAGCAGGACAAAAACAAATCCTTTTTTAAGAGAATGTAATAATATGTTTAAAACTTGAATTTGAGAAACACTTAAAACAACTACATTATTGATTATTACAGGTTTGTGTGGTGACTTTGCAAATAAAAACCATCCATTCAATGAGGATTTTGATTTCCACCGTTGTAGATAATGGAATGCGAAAAATATTTATTTTTCTATCCTTTAATTCAACTTATACTTAAAATCAACTTGAATAAAACAAGTTTCTAATAATTAATTATATAGTTGTATGGATAATAATTAGATAGTTGTATGGACTTGGAAGATAGTCATAATTGACAAAATACGTGGTAAAGAACACATTATAACAGTAAGTACCAAGTAAAGAAATATGACGTGATGACATTGTTCTTTGGATGATGTGATAGGGTCGCATATTAAGTGATGATCATGAGAATTTTAGATGTTCACTTAGTTTAACAAGAATATAGTATTAAAAAATTAAAACATGAGTATCAAGTAAAGAATCATCACTCTTGGATAATGCATTTATCGATAAAATATTGTCTATTAGACGATTATCATGTCGATTCTAAAACATCATTTTTTCTAAATTCAGTGAGATTGGGATAACAACAATTATATTATCTAAACTTTCAGAATTTGAGTAACAATTGAATCATAACATTCTAAATTTGTTTTTAATTTTTTTTTATGGTATTGAGTATCTTTTTAATCAGTCTTCCAATTTATAACTTACTTAACAAATTTAAAGGGAAGAAAGTTTTCATAAATAGAGAATTTGCAAGATGAAAAATGACATTTGAATAGTTAAACACCATAGAAAATTGAAATAAAATGTATAAATGATTTAATATACAGTATAGTGGAGTTAAGGTACAGGCTTTAACTCTTGAAATTTGTTTATGTATAATTCTTTAATTATAGTGGACGACTTGGAAACTGAGGCACGTAGAATTCAAATATTTAATAAGAAGAAATGGGCAATTGCGAGTGTGTCCTCCTGTTTGGCAAGGCTTTCCAAAATTCAGCAGAATATTAGAAAATATACATTAGAAAGAGCATGTTTAAAAATTTTAAAATATATATACTAAAATGGATTTTAAATTCTGAATGACGACTAATTCCTTTTAAGAAATTCTAAATGTATTTTTAGTCCTTAAAGTTTTATAAAAATAAATGAGTTTAATATTTACAAAATTTTAATTGTAAAGTTCATTCTTTTAGTTTTCTAAAGTTAAAGTAATTTTAGTCTACCATCAAGCACTTAGATGACATATTGATATTAGACTAAAATTAGTTAACTTTGAAAAATCATATCGTTAACTTTGACATATTGCTTTTTTTTTCATCTTCTTTTCTCTCAAAGACCAACGGATTAAAATTAGCTATCCATCAACTTCACAATTTCTTTTTTCATTCCTTTTCACTTTTAAGATATGTTTTCAAGATTATGGCAACAAAGTATCTTTTTTCCCATCCGTGAACTTTTTTTCTCATTACCCTTTTCACTTAAAAAATAATAAAAATGGAAAGGAAAATAAAATAGTAAAAGTTTTATATGAAAAAAATGAATAATGTAATACCTACGTGAACGGTCAACGACAACATGCTAAGAAACACGACAAGAAGTATCCGTTATTTTTAGTTCCAGTACTTTCATTCTTTTTAAGTACAATTAGATAATAAATACTCTATTCTTCTCTTTCAATCTCACTTTTTCTTTTACCTTTTCTCTCATTTATTATTTTTATCTCTCTACCTTCTCACTACAAGCATCCCTTTGAGCCAATATAACTAACTCATTTGAATAATTGGGTTGTTGTCACCCACCTTTGGAGTAAGCACACAGACTCGGTCAACTTTAACGTGCCAAGTTGTACTCTTTAGATTCTGACAAACTTACACAAACTCACTCACTCACTTTCTTTCTTTCTTTTCACTCTCTATTTATTTTTCTCTCTCTATTTATGTATTACTTTGTAGGGAGAATTAGATTCTCTTATGCTTTTCATTTGACAGTTTCTATTCATTTAATATGTACCATATCAGGTGGATTCGAAACATAATGGCACGTGTCAAATAGTTTTTGTAATATCATAGAATTCTTATTTTTCCTGAAGCTAGCTATATCTTTATATTTATTTATAGTAAACTTCCATTTTTATAATAAATAAAAACACGCACGTACCCTTGTATAATTCTTGTTCTCCGTATAGTTCATTGCAATATTTCATTTCTTGTTTTATAGTTGGAGTAGTGTTCATTGACTTGAGTAACACTTACCATTGCATGCCGTGGTTAAAGAATAAGTGTTGCACATGTGGGTCAAGGTACCTTCTCCGATGTTTGTTTCAGCTTCTCGGTGTACACTTCTCTCTTGCTGATATGGGGGCACGTTGACATATACGTGAATGACACTTCTATACTTAAATAACTTTCTATCCAAAATAACATAAAATAAGAGTGTAATAAATGAATGATAAAAATTACTTGTGATCTTAACTTCTATATACACCGATTAAAAAAAAAGAATAATAAAGCTTTCATCTTAAAATTTCCCAAATAAACTTTTACCTTAATATCCAATACCTTAATCGTAATTTACAGTTGGCTAACTTTTTTTACTATAAAATATTTTTTTATAGTAATCCAAGACCCTCTCGATTTATTTATTTATTAGGAAGACCGGGTTATCACATATAAATTATATGTATTGAAATACATCTACTATAATATAATATAATATAATATAATATAATATAATATAATATGATATAATATTTATTTTCTCATAATTTATAATATTGATAAAAATAAAGTTGTCCAATCACAAACCAATCAATGATAAGAAGCCAAAAAATATTGATTGAACTCATATGGAAAAAGATACAAGGTCTTTGTTTTATACATAATAATAAAGTCAAAAACAGAGGCTTGTAACAGAAAAGTAAAGCAAAATTGATTTAAGGGGTTATAACAGAAACCCAATAGAAACCAGTAATGATAAATAGAAAACAATGGTAATACCCCCTGCAAGCTGATCATTGGACAACTCGAAGATTTAGCTTCGATAAGTGAATAGAGAAAAGATCAGGGTGTAAGGCTTTAGTAAGTATATCAACAGTTTGAAGATGAGTAGAGATTGGAATCAGGTGTAGAAGCTTAGATAGAACTTTTTCACGAACAGTATGACGATCCATATCAATGTGTTTTGTCCTCTCATGAAACACAGGGTTATTGGCTATATGGATGGTTGAATGATTATCGCAAAATAGAGTGATAGGTTGAGTGAGAGGAAAATGAAGATCAGTAAGTAAAAAACCCAACCATTGAGCTTCACAAGCAGCGGCAACTAGGGGACGATATTCTGCCTCTACAGAACTGCGAGCAACAATGTGTTGCTTTTTAGATTTCCATGAGATGAGTGTCTGTCCATAAAAGAAGCAGTATCTAGTAGTAGATCTCCAAGTATCCAAACAAGAACTACAATCAGCATCAGCAAAAGCAAAAAGTTTGTGGTCTGTGTTGTTGGGAAAAAAATAATCCAAGTGCTGGTGAAGCATTCACATAGCGAAGAACATGAAGGGCGGCATTGTAGTGTGGAATCAATGGTTTGTCAAGAAATTGGCTGAGAAGCCCCACAGAATAAGAAAGATCAAGTTTGGTGTTAGTAAGATACACCAATCGTCCAACTAATCGTCTATAAGCCGTGGGATCATGAAAAAAATCGCTGCCTTGAGAGTGAAGTTTGATATTAGGATCAGTAGGAGAAGAGACCATTTTGGCATGCAACAATCCAGTCTCAATAATAAGATCTAAAGCATACTTGCGCTGAAATAGAACAATCCCGTTAGGAGAACGAACAAGCTCCTTTTCGAGAAATAAATGGGCATCTTCCAGATCCTTGATCGTAAAGGCGGCATGAAGAAAATGCTTCAAAGATTCAATAACAACAAGAGAATTCCCTGTGATTAAGAGATCATCAATATAAATCAATACTGTGATAAAATCAGTTTCAGTTTTCTGCATGAAGAGGGAGTAATCAGCTTTGGATTGGGTAAATCCATAGGAAATAAGCGCTGAAGTAAGTTTTTGATTCCATTTTCTACTTGCTTGTTTGAGACCATAGAGAGATTTGGTTAGCTTGCAAACAAGACCACAGTTTTGAGTATTCTACATGCCTTGAGGAATGGTCATGTAGTCCTCTTCATCCAAGTCACCATGAAGAAAAGTTGTGTTAATGTCCAACTGTTTGAGAAACCAATTGTGAGCGGCAACTAATGTTAGAACAACGCGAATAGTAGTCATTTTAGCTACAGGAATGAAGGTATCAAAATAATCAAGACCTTCAGTTTAAGTATAGCCTTTTGCAACAAGCCTGGCTTTATACTTGTCAATGGTTCCATCAGCTTTGTACTTAATTTTGAAAACCCATTTGCTACCAATAGCTTTCTTACCAGTAGGTAAAGCAGTTAAAATCCAAGTATTATTCTCAGTAAGAGCATGTAATTCAGCTTGAATAGCCTTAGTCCAGCAATCATGAAGAGCAACAACTTTGTAGCTACTTGGTTCAGTAGTGGGAGAAGAAACAGGTGAGGACTGAGGAGAAAAAGAAGGAGGAAGGGTAGAGGAAATACCAGCAGAAGCAAATGATGAAGAAGGATGAAGTGCAACAGCTGTATTGCAATGATAATCTTGGAGATAATTTGGTTTGCGCCGAGTTCGAACTGGTCTATTAGCAACCACTTGATCACCTGCAGATGGAGGTTGAGGAGAAGGGTACAAAAAATTGTGTGATGTATGAACAAGAGAAGAAGATGAATGATTAGGGGCTTCAGATGTAGGTAAAAAACCAATGTTATCATAAGTTAAGATAGAAGATGGAGAATTAAAGAAATTCCAGAAATTGGACGTGGAAGGACTAAGACTGGAAAAAGTTGATGAATCTAAATGAGAAGGGGAAATGTGAGAAAAAAGGAAAGATATTCTCATGAAACAAAACGTGCCTAGACAAGAATATTTCTCTATTATGAAGATCATATAAAAGATAGCCTTTGGTGCTCCTTTGATAGCCAAGAAAAATGAATTTTCTAGCACGTGAATCAATTTTATTTCGGTGGTTAGTTAGAGTAGTTGCAAAACATAAAGAACCAAAAATTTTTAAATTTGAATAATTGGAAATATGGTTATTTAAAGCCTCAAAAGGAGTCATATTTTTTTAAGCAAACAATAGGGAGCCTATTCAATAGAAAAACATCATGATAGATGGCGTAGTTCCAAAAACAAAGAGGTAACTTTGACTGAAATAAAAGTGAACGAGCAATAGCTAAAATACTTTGGTGTTTTCGTTCAATAATAGCATTTTGCTGCGGAGTTTCAACACATGAAGTTTGGTGAATAATTCCATTTTGTTGATAAAAATCTGTCATATTAAATTCAGGACCATTGTCACTGCGAATGATCTTGACAACTTTTTGATGTTGAGTATGAATTAAACGAATGAAAGTTTGTAAGGCAGGTCAGTTTTAGTTTTCATGCAAAAAACCCAAGTGTACCTTGAGAAATAATCTACAATGGTTAAAAAATATCGATGTCCTAAAATGGAGGGACTATTAAAGGGACCCCGAATATCACCATGTATCAAATCATAACAGGATTGGGAAACAGTAGTGCTTGGTGAAAAAGAGAGTTTCTTCATTTTGGCAAAGTGACACACATCACACGACAAATCAGTATCAGGGCTAGTAATAGTATTGTCAAATTTCTTGAGAACATGAAGTTTATCAATAGAGGGGTGTCCTAAACCAAAATGCCACAAATTAGAAATAGGAAAATGCTTAGAAATGTTACAAAGACATGAGGTGGCAGAGGAGAACAAGTGAGCAAATGTGTTGGTAGACTGGTTATGAAAACAGTTGGACCATGTCATTGTATACAGGCCATTGACTACATCAGCAACTCCAATCATCTTCAATGATATCAAATCCTGGATGACACACTTATTAGGAAAAAAACGTAAGTTTACAAGATAGTTGTTTAGTGAGATGAGATATAGAAATGAGATTACACGAAAATTGTGGTAAAAATAAATATTTGAAAGATAAAAATCAAAAGCAAACAAGATAGTGCCAGAAAAATGGGCTTGAACGATGTGGTGGTTGGGAAGATGAATAGTGATTGGTGTAATACGTTTATAAGTGTGAAAAAGGGTAAGATCAAAGCACACATGGTCAGTAGCACCTGTGTCTAGAAGCTAAGGAGACATACCAAAAGGGTTCATAGCATTGACATTATGTAGAGAAACTGTATCTGAAGAATTGATAGTGAATTGATTGGTTTGGTGAGAGAAGTCAGATTGCTGAAATAAGGCTAATAGGCTTAATTGCTGCTCTTTAGTGAGAAGAATCTTGTCTTCCACTTTCTCTATAAGCTGGTCATAATCGCGATTGGATAAATGTCATCAAGAACTATAGTAGAAACGATATTGTTGATGTCAGTAGGGTTTGAAAACTTGGGTTTGATCCAGTTAGGGGGATAACCGTGCAACTAAAAGCATGTTTCTTTAGTGTGGCCGCGTTTGTAACAATGGGTACAGAAATGATTAACATAACCTGAGGTGAGATTACCATGACCAGAAGAAAATTAGTGACCTCCACGTCTTTGTTGACCGCGACCGCGACTTTGACAAGAAGAAGTGTGACCATCAGCCGATGGTGAAATGGTATTGGTGAACAAGGTGATAGTATCATATGAGGGTGCAAGAAATTGACGTTTTTGCTCAGTGAGTAATGAGAATGCAGATTCAATGGTGGGTAGGGGTTTCATCATCATAACTTAAGAACGAATGTGACAAAACTGATCGTTTAAACCACGGAGAAAACGAGTAACATACTCCTTACAGCGGTATTCACGAACAACTTATAAGCCACAGGTACAAGGAACAGGACATTCACAATCGGAGATAGGCGCATAACTTTCCAGTTCTTCCCAGATTGATTTTAATTTGGTAAAATAAGCAGTAATGGACAAGTCACCTTGCTTGATGGAATAGAGCTTTTCTTGAAGAAGAGTGTTGCGAAAAACATCACCTTGATGGTATATGTGCTTAAGATCTTGCCATAACAAATAACAATCATCGAACCAGAGTAAACTATGGTAAATTTCTGGAGAAAGAGAATGCGTGATCCAGGATAAAATGAAAGTATTACACTGATCCCAGGTTGCATAAGATGAATCGGAAGCTTCAGGTTTCAAGATTGTACCATCAACGAACTTGAGTTTATTTTTCGATTTCAGCGCAAGCTTCATCGCACACTCCTATGCATGGAAATTAGAGGGAGTTAGAATGAACGAAATTAAGTTGATACCGGAGGTTTTACTAGGATGAATGTAAAAGGGGTTTTCAATGGGATCACAATTCAGAAGAGGGTGAAGCTGGGTTGCATTGGAAGAAGAGTCTGCAGTTGATGCAGATTGATCGTAAATGGTTGATTTAAGAAAGGCTCATCAGTTTGGTTCGCCATTGAGGAAGAAAAGCTTTACTAAAAGAAAGAGACGCAGTGAAGAATTAAACTGATACCATGATAAAAGTAAAGTTGTGCAATCACAAACCAATCAATGATAAGAAGCCAAAAAATATTGGTTGAACTCATCTGGAAAAAGATACAAGGTCTTTGTTTTATACAGAACAATAAAGCGTTAATTAATTATGATATTAGTAGAACGTAGTGTTAATAGAACGTGTCAACTAAATTGACGTTAAATAAAATCTTAGTAAAAAATGGATAAAAATTATAATTGATGAAAGAGAAAAGTGTAGACATGGGAAATGAGTGTGAATGAAGGAGATAAGGAGAAAAGTGTGGATGAAGGAGATATGTATAAATGAAGGAGATGAGTTTGGATGAAGGAAATTAATATCAGTGAAGAAGACGAGTATAGATGAAGGAGATGATTGTGGGTAAAGGAGATGAGTGTCGATAAGGAGATAGGTGTGGATGAAAGAAATGAATGTGAATTAAGGAGATGAAGAGAAAAGTGTGAGGATATTAATAGAAAAAGTGAGAGATAAAAACTGTGAGCGAGGAGATTTTTCATCTTTAAAGTTGCGCATTTAGATTAAAAATAATATATGATTCCTATTTGTTGTCATGAAGGCACATAGATTCATAGTGTAATATCCTAGAAAATAGATCCAGAATAAAAACCAACCTAAAATTTAACTTTAGAGATAAATAAGATAACACATGAATATATTTTTAACAGAAAAGTTAAAAAAATAGAAAGATTAGTTATTCAATTTTGATTTTTATAAAACCTACCAACTCTCTCTCTCTCTCTCAAAAGTTGTTCTTCCCCTTTTCTTTGTCTTCTCTCTAAAATTCTGTCTTCCTTTCTTATCAAACTGACGATTAGAGGTCACTCCTAGATTTCTAGCGTTGAGTAGAACGAGAGTGTCTGATTATAATCTTAAACAGAGTTAGGTTGCCTATGATTTTAGGTTTTTGGAACTCCTTTTATAATTTCTACTCTACAGAGGTAAGGAAAGCTAATTTGAATATTTTTAATAGATATTGTAATTACTTATTTTATTGAGTATGAATTGGATGAAATTGAATTAAATCGAATGGATGTTTATGTATGGTATGATGTAATGTTTGTGAATAATATGGATGATGATCAAGACATGATATCTTCAGGAAAAGAGATACCCGTGTTGAAATTGTTAGGATGTGCATTGTTTGGGAATTTGATCCATGTAGGTATCCTGACTCTACTAGAGTCCAATGTCCTTATATATATAAGTCAGTATATGTATGGTATGAGATAAATTATGAAATCTTGATTTGTTGCGGTTTGGTTGAAATAAAAATTTAATTTATGAAAATACATTTTTTAAACTCTTTAGCTTATCCTTCTTTTTGTGTGGTGTTTTTTTTTTAAATGTGTAAAGATCGTGTTTTACACATGAACAGAGAATTTGATAGGTGGTTGTCACTCCTCATTAAGCTAATAGAGAAAATTTATTTTATTTTACTTTATTTTTTTATAATTTTATGAAAATATTTATATTAAATCTTATGTGAAGAAGTATATTTTGAAATATATGATAAATATATGAATATTTATTTTTGGGTCTATTATATAATTTCTATACAATAAAATTCTTATTATATAAAAATATGAAATATTACATAACATATAAATTAGCGTCTAGTTAGCCAATGCTAACTTAAATCAACATTGAAAAAATATTATTTTAGCATTAACTTAATCGATACTAACTTAAATAAGAGAAAAAATAAATAAAATTAGTGTCGACGATAACTTAAATAAATATTAAAGATATATTATAGTGGCCTCAGCTTAATCGATACTAACTTAAAATAATAAGATAAATAAAATTAATATTGGCTTAGTCGATATTAATTTAAATAAATACTAAAAATAAAAAATATCAAATCAAAACTAACTATATTTATTTTTAATATTTATTTTAATTAGCGTCGGCTAAATTGTCATTAGTCAGACGCTAACATAAATATTTTTACTTACTAAACAAAATTAAAAATTGTTAGCTTCAACCTAGAGTTGGCTAGATTAATAATATTAGTGTCCAATATTAAACAAAATTTATTACCATCAATTAAGTGACATTAATCTCACACTAACAAAAGTATTTATTTATTATATATCAGTAGTAGCTAAATTAATTATCTAAAAGTAATTTTATACTTTTTCATATTTTTAAAATAAATAATCTTCTTGTATCGTGTTAGAGTGGTTCGACTTTAATAGTATCACAATTTGCTAAACACTAATATACGAAAGCTAATTTGATATTTTTTTCTTGTAATGTGTATACTTGTGTGTTTACACACACAAATCTCACACTAACACAAATATTTATTTATAAAACAAGTTAAAATAATTAATATCAGTTTAGAATTAATTAAATCGACTCTATCAATAACTAAATCATTTAAAAATAATTTTATACTTTTTCACTTTTTCAAAATAAATAAACTTCTTTTATTGTGTTAGAGTCAGTCCAACACTAATTGTGTCACAATTTGATCAACATTAGTATTGGAAAGTTAATTTGATATTTTCTTATTTTATATATATATATATATATATATATATATATATATATATATATATATATATATATATATAAAGTTACCTCTAACTTAAATATATGTTTTTTTATGTAATATTTGGTAATAGTAATATATTTTTATTTGTGACATAAATTGATTTTGTATAATTTTTATTTTGGCTAAGTCAACTCTAATAGTGTCCAAAATTAAACAGACTTTATTATTATTAATTAAGTCGACATGAATCTGACACTAACACAAATATTTATTTATTAGAAAAGTTAATATCAATTTAGAGTTGGCTAAGTCGTGACTCTATCAGTAACTAAATCATTTAAAAATAATTTTACATTTTTTCACTTTTCTAAAATAAATAAATTTTTGTATCGCGTTAAAGTCGACTGTACTCTAATAATGTCACAATTTACTCAATATTAATATTTAAAAGCTAATTTAATATTTTTTTGTAGTGTGTGTATAGTTATCTCTAGCTTAAATATGTATTTTTTATGTAATATTTGGTTGTAGTAATATATTGCTTGTTTTGTGCCATAAATGGATTTTGTATGGCTTTTATTTTGTTACTTATTATTTTGTTTTAATCTTTATATTAGTTTAATTGATTATTCAATTCTTATAAAGTGTACACGCTTTTAAAAACTTAGGGAGCTTAAGTAAATAAGAGTTTAGAGAGTCTTTATGTACTTGGCATATATATGCATTGTGTATTTGGATAACTATGAGTGACATTATATAATGTTGTAAGCTAGAAGTCTAGTGATAATACCTATATCATTTTTAAATAACGAAACTCAATCCTATTAGTTTTGGAAAACTAGATGTAGTCTAGTTTGCACGAACTAATATAAATCACATATTATTACTAAACCTTTCTTACATGAGCATTATCTATTGGTTATCCCCTTTGTAAAAGGATTGTGAAAATATTTATATACCATCAAATGACTATCACTTGAAATTGATAGACTCATTGCAACCTAAATTGTTTTCAATAGCTCTATTCAACATGCAATTTCAATTGGTACAAGAGCTTACCTCTTACGTGTTACTTACAGGACTAGAGGAATAGATCCTACAACACTACAAAAAATTAAGATATCCCAACAAACTAGCCTTCTTTGTTCAAAGGAGAAAACTTTAATTGTTAGAGGCAAAGATAATTGCATTCTTTAAGTCTTACCATACAAATATGACAAATGTCATTGAATGTGGAAATTATACTCCAGTAAAGAATGAAGGAAGATTGTTCCGATCTCAAGTCCATTGAGATGACATCACTAGGGTTAATCATCGCGTCCGAGGTATTGTTCAGTTTGGAGCTCAGAGCTCCGTCACGGTTTTATCCTTAAGAGGCGCCTCAGAAAGTTAAGAGACGAAGGTGTATTTAAATTGACCTTGACCTTGACTCCTAAGCGATGTGAGACTATTGGGTATACCAAAACAAGCCCTCCAATCGAGGGCTAAGGGAACAGGTCCCCACATACAGCACCACTGTTCCGACCTCAAGTCCGTTGAGATGACATCACTAGGGTCAATCACCGCGTCCGAGGAATTGTCTACTCTGGAGCTTTGAGCTCCGTTAGGATTTTGTCCTTAAAAGACGCTTCGAAAAGTTAAGGAAAGAAGGTGTATTTAAATTGACCTTAACCTCGATTCCTAAACGATATGAAACTATTGGATGTACCGGAACACAAACTAACACTAAAAAATTCATGGATGAAAAAGAACAAAGATATTTAAAGAATTCAAAGGCTTATAATCTCTATTTGAAGAAGAATATTTAAAGGTTCATACCTTCAAAAGCCCATAGGATGTCTGGGATATTCTTGCTAGTGCATATGAAAGCTTAAGTAATATGAATTCTTCTTTAAAATTCTCAAACAAGTACGTTGTCCAATTATTAATTAAACGAATTCAATAGATAAACTTCTCTAACTTACACTTCCTTGTGAGAGCTTACTTCATATTTCTTTCAAACTCTTCCTTATACTTTAAATTTTATTAAAAATTAAGAAAAAGAGAGATTAAAGTTTTGTCTAAACAAATTGAGGATTTTAAAGTTAAGTCTGCTCACTGTACGTCCAAGGAAAATTTGTTCAACGAGAACAAAAACTGAACGAATAACTTTAAGTGTTCAAAAGAGAATTTTGGTAGTCTTAGTTCAGATTTCTAAAAGAAGAATAATAAAAACATGTGTCTTGTTTGAAAAACTAAGTCTTTAAAACCAAAGCCTTTTGATGAAAATTAATTTCTAAAATTAGACAATGTGATACTAGAAAATGAGACTTTTAAAAAATCTTAGTTCACAATAAAGAAGGAAAAAAGACTTAAGTTGTTGACCATCTCGTCTTATAAGCCTTTGAAAAAAACATGGACTAGGATATGAGGAAGGAAGATTCATTAAGTCTATTGACCATATACTTGTAAAATGAGGCATTTACAAGTCCTTGAAAAGTAATCCTAAGGAATCCAAGTACTTCGGATACCTAAATGTAAAATCATTCAATATTGACTAACCTAAGAGGGAGACACAACTGTAACTCAAGGAAATTGGATGCTCACAAAGCATGAAGGAAAAGAGTTCACATACCAAAAATAAAAAAAAAAAAAAAAAAAAAAAAAAAATAAAAAAAAAAAAAAAAAAAAAAAAAAAAAAAAAAAAAAAAAAAAAAAAAAAAAAAAAAAAAATCTATCAAATCAAGAAGAAATCCCAAAAAATAAACATTAGAAGGATAGGTATCAATTGTAACCAGGTTAAATAGCTTGAAGGGATGAAAAGGCTTGATAAACAATTATCAAAGTAAAAATGTTTTATTCTAAACTGGAAATTTTCAAGTAGATGAGTGAATAAAGCCAACTCAAATGGACAAACAACACCACTAATAGAAGAAGCACAAATAAAGCAACAAAATATCCTAAAGACGAAAATCTCACATTTTCTCTAATAATGCATACTAATGATTATCTTTTAAGTAGATTATATTCATTAGATTACTCATGCGTCATATTCATATGAACAATATTCATATGAACATTGATTAATTAATCAAGACATGTCTACTCATTGTTTGATTTAAAGGAATTTAAAGGACTAAATTCAAGAGAGAGGTAAATTAATCTACTCAAAATTTCGCAAAACTTAAAATGATATATTTATTAAAACATTCAATTGCAGTACTTGGTTTCCTTCAAATTAATGCACAAAATTATGATAGAAAGAATATCAAAGACAAAATTTGAGAAAGAAAAAAGATATACATAGTTGATTTTATACTAATTAACTCCATACGATAACTATATCCGGTTGCTCAACTACACGAAATAACTTCATACTAAAATAATTTTTTTTACAAGTACACAACCAATACAATAAAAATAAACTATTTAAAAAATCATATCTTAAATCTTATAAAATTTGTTTTGACACCTAATAACACCTTCTTATTGTACTAAATTTTAAAACTCTGTTCAGAGACAATTTAGGAACACAGCATAAATACAGAAAATTAACCTAAAACAAGATAAAAACAATAGAAGATAATCAATTAAGTATAGATCTATCTTTCTCTTCTAACACAATATTAATATGAAATTTGTATAAAGAAAACTTCAACAACAATTTAGGGTTCAGTTTGAAATCTTGCAATAGTAGAAAAGATTTCAAAAATTACTTCAATTTAGAAATGTCCAGACGTAAATTTTTTAATCATAAGGCATCAAATCAAAACTAAACTAATATATATTTAATTCAGTTTTTAATCTGATGCATTAATAACTTTTCCGAAAAAATAATAATGCATACCATGAATAACAAACCAGATTTGCATACATGCTGGAAATTCTAATATGAAAAAGATAAGAACAATGTCAAATCTCATGTGTCAAATTGAATGGATAAACATATGGAAAAAATCAAATATGGTGCTGAAAATTATTTTGTATCCACCAGTACAAATATCGCTCACTTATCAATTATGATGCAGATTTTTATTTAAAAATTAATATGTTGTGAAAAACATAAAAACAAGTTAGTTTAGTAATATATTTTGAATAAAAATAATTTTTTATTAAATATCAAATTTTATCTATTAAAAATTAAATTTTATATTTTAGTTAAAACTTCACTTTAAGTTTATCTTTAAATAATATTTATTTTGAAAAATTTATTTTCTCACAAATAATCAATTTAATTAAAAACTTTATGTGTTATTTGAGAACTGTACTTTGATTTTGATGGTCTAATTTGACTTGATTTGATATTCTAATCATACACATAATATTTTTTTTCTACAAATATTATTAAAATAAATAATTAAAACATCAACTTGATTTTGTTATTATCAAAGCATAACATCAAAAATCATATTATGAATGAGATTAAGGCAAAAAACCAATCAAAACTGTCTAATGACTTAACACTAAAAAGAGTCTAACATGAAATCATTCAGTCACAATGGTTTCTTAACCCCATGCAAAGAAAGCTTGCTGAAAAAATGAATGAAACTCTATACACGATCTACACTATTCACACTTTCTAAGAGTAATGATGTTTTTAAGTGCTTTTTTAAAGTTTGACTTTTAGACAACATAGAGAGAACTATCTTTTTTCTGTGAATCCTTCACTGTTGTGAAGTTAAGTATTTAAAGCAAGGAGAGCCTAGTTCATATTCTCTATGTTGAGAGTGAACCTTGTATTTCAAACAACTTTTGGTGTATAGCCTAAAGGGACTCTGTATTTGGCTAGAAGAGGCATTGTGCACTCAATACTTAATCTCAAGGTGAGATTAGCAGAGATAGTTAAGAATGATTGGTGTATATGTTGTAAGCCATAATTCACAACAACAATACTAGTAATGATTTGTTGATTAGTTGAATCTTTCAGAAAAAAGGTGTTGAAAGTGCGAGAAAAAATTGTAAATTTTTTCTCTTCATACTCCATAAGAGGAAGAAGAAACCTTATATACAACTTCTTCTAACCAAATGTACCATGTGTTCAATAAAAAGAGGGACAACGTGTGGGATAATTGTACAAAAGAATTCATCAAAAAGGATGTTGAAGTGGATTAGCTGTTTTGCAAAGGAAAAAATTGTTGACTAAGATCCTTTTATAATTCTTTTATCAATTGTGTGATTTTCAATTATGTTACTATTCTTTGATACCACCACAAGCTATGAGGTGTATGTTTGTAAGGCTCTACTTTTGACAATCATCTACCATAAATAGACTATCTAGTCAACCCTTCCACCACCATCCTACCCAACATGCACCATCTTCACCACCACTTGGGCATCACTTTAAATGCTTAGACTCATCACTACTAACCAATTAGCCACCTTCAACCATCCATAGAGGATCCAAAACTAGAAAACTCCATTAGATTGTCTATATTGTATTAGCCAGATTTTCACAGTTACACTTCATACTCCACCACCCAGTCGTGGGACCTTTTTGTTAGCTATTTTTCCTGGCTAATGATGACAAATGCACCAGTCCCAAATGTAGCAAGTAATATATATATATATATATATACATATATACATATATATATGTATATATATATATATATATATATATATATATATATATATATATATATATATATATATATATATATATGTATGTATACATATATATATGTATATGTATATGTATATGTATATATGTATGTATGTATATGTATATGTATATATATGTATATGTATATGTATATATATGTATGTATGTATATATATGTATGTATGTATATATATCTATATATATATATATATATATATATGCATATTATATAATTCTTTACCAAAGAACTTGTGCAATACAAGACAAATAATTACAATTATAACAAAATTAGACTCAAACAATTTCATAATTTAGATTGTTTTGCAGAAAATTAAATTGAAAATATTTTTTATTATTTCTTTCAACAATTAGAATGCAGAAAAGATGAATGAAATGAAATTGCTAGGGTTATATTTAATCAATCATCATTCTCATGTATAAAACAATTATCTTCTTTTCAACCACAAAAATACCAAAACCTTAATTTCTTAAGTGAATGAGCCTAAGCTTATCTATTAACCATCAATTCCTTGACGAATTATATAAATAAAACTAGCAATAGCCACAAGGGTCTTAAGACAACAAATGAATCTGATTTTATTTCTAAACATATGCTTTCATTTGATATTTTAATTTAGTTCCTGATTACAAAAGATATGTCCCAATACCAAAAGAATCACTACAAAAAATTGTGTATGTGGTGGCGATTTTAATATGGCATTTCAAAAAATGTGTCATATTATATTATGTAAAACGACATTTTAATGACTGCCACATTTTAAGTTTAGAAAACGGCATTTAGAAATGTCATTTTATACATAATATCATTTTTAACACACGTGCACTTTTCATTCTCTCAAAATGAAAACACAAAGTTTCCCTTAAAACGAATGAAAAACAAAATTTTGTTCCCCCAAAATTTCCCAATAAACAAGTTTCCTCCAAACTGAAACTTTCATTCCCTTAAAATCTCTCGTTTCCCCAATTTCACTCTTCAGTTTCATTAAATCAAAATCCTAATTCCCCCAAACATCGAAGAACCTATCTCTCTCGTTCCGACTCTAAGTTTCCCACGATTTTTTCATTCTACTGCTCGATTCTCAGGTGCTTTCTTCTTCTCCTACTTCCTCTGTTTATCAATTTTGTCCAAAGTTTTTTCGCTTTTAATATTAACCATAGTTATAGAATTTTTCGTATTAAACTCTATTATTTGGTTTCAGTTGTTAGTTTTTAGGTTTTAGGGTTATTTTGTTTTTGCAATTATGGAATTTCAAAATTTGTATTCCGCGTTCGGTGGTTATTCGGATTTTTGGAATCGGAATTGTGGGGACCTGTTTCGATTTGGTTTAGTTTTGGTTTTGTTGTTAGATGGATCCTTCGGCAGTATTTTGACAATGTTTTATTTTAATTAATAATGTTCGGAGAAATATAAATATAAAGTGAAAACAGAACCTCGGTTTCTGAAGAGAGAGCGTGAAACGATTTAGGGAGCTTTAAGTTCTCAAAATGACGCCATTGTATACGGCATGAGCTTCTTTCTCTCTGAAATGAGGGGAAAAAAAAAAAGAAGACACTGACAGTCAAAAGAATAGAAATATATTAGATAGAAGAAGAAGCTGATTAGGAACGAAAGAAGAAGATGAAAATATATAGGTATCTATATATTATTGGATTGCATTTTGGAGGTCCGAGCAGGTAAAATATCATGGCTGAAAATAGATATCTATTATTATTGGTGTCAACACCCAATTTCATCCGGGCAAATAAAATTATTCTAAAATATAAAACAATATAAAATAAAAATAAAAATGTGTGTTATTATTTAAATAAAAAAAGAAAAGAAAAGAGTTTTGATTCTATTCTATTTTATGAATAAAGTTAAAATAAAATTCGTAAAAAAGAAAAAAAAGTAAAGAAAATCAGTCTATTAAAAATTTGTTAAAAAATAAATAAAATTGTCATTAAAGTGTTGTCATGTCACATCCTCTCTTTTTGCTTGCCTTTTCTGATGCCCATTAATGATACGAAAATTAATTGAAAATAAATTTAAAAAATTTTAGAAAGGCTAGAAATTTGAATAGTTGATCTGATTATTATTCTGATTAATTGCAAACGATTTTCTGCTTAATAGTGATTAAATGCTGATGATTTTCAATTAAATGTTGATTGTCTAATAATTGATGCATTTTCTTTTTGAATTGTTATGCTCATCCTTTTTATTCTACAGGCTCCATTTGGTTAATGTTCTAAAATAGTAATTAGATAATTTGTTTATTTTTCGAAAAGTAGA
>Ga0209489_104788_pt1 | contig 24494 bp, 6 predicted proteins | sample SiratrowhiteBW_FD_187527 | JGI IMG/M metagenome (GOLD analysis project Ga0209489, IMG submission 187527) | Root nodule microbial communities of legume samples collected from California, USA - Siratro white BW (SPAdes) (version 2) | ecosystem: Host-associated > Plants > Roots > Nodule | place: USA...
CAAATACAATGTGACATATAAATATAAATATATATATATATATATATATATATATATATATATATATATATATATATATATTAGTCAAATTTTGAGTAAAAGTAATAAAATATAATTTTATTTATAAATTGAGCTACCTTGCAATACTTTTTAATTAATTATTTTGTTACTAAATCAAATTTTATAATATCATTAAATTCATTTATATCAATCATCGTATCGATTTTATCTGATATTTTGTTCTAAAATTGTTCCTCTATATAGATTCATTACATTTAAAGAAAAAAAAAAAAACTATATTCTAAAACAAGTATTCTGAAGGTATAAAATACAGCTTTTGAATTATAAGATCTAAACACGTACTGCACACTCCTAGATTCACCAATGTGGAATTGGTTGGCAAAATATTTTCCATGTTAGATTTTTTGGAAGTCATAAATTCACTTTTCCATTAAGTAATTTAGGAATTATCTTATCCCTACTTTGTTATTTTAATTTTCAAATTGAGCATTCTATGAGTCATGAATCACCTTTCAGAATTACTTGATGGATCAACCCATCTAGAATTTTTTTAAAAAAAATACTCCTAAGTTGCCCAATCAAAATGCTTATTGTGTTATTACCTATAATTTAAACAGATGTCTTCGTGGTATTGTTCTTTTATTGTTACAGAGTGTATATCAAACACACCCTTATAATATAATTATAATTGTAACGTATGCTACATATTTAATATTATTAATAATTAAAAAGTATTCTAAATATAGTTTCAAATAGTTATTACATAAATAAGTAAATTCACTATCAATAACAAACGTTAATAATAATAATAATAGTAATAATATATAAAAAAAATTATGCTATCAATATATTGTAATTAAATTTATATATGAGGTACATAGCAGCACAATAACTTGTTAAATGCAATAACAAAACTCAACTTAGAAAGCTGTCAGCGGTCAAGATAGTTTGATTTCAATAATTGTTTACTATATTCTGAATTGAATAATTCAGAATACATATTTTTGTGTTATAAAATCTATCCTATAATTTTTACAATTTAAATTATACAATCTACAATAAAAAAATATTTATATTTTAAATTTCACAATTCAAAATATAAAAATTATATTTAAAATTGTATAATTTATAATAAGAAAAAGTAAAATAGTAATTTTACTATTTTTATGGAGGTGCATGAAGAAAGCATGGAGGTCCAGAAAGAAACACTCCACTTTATATCATCACGTGAGAGAATAAAATCTGAGAACATATCCATTACACATCTTAACAACAATCTTAACTTTAAATCTAGGTTTTATAAAAAAGATCATTAAAATATATCGATGTCCCATGATAGAAATATTAAAATTAAAAACAGAATCTTATATAAAACCTTAAATTTTAATAATAACAATAATATTTTAATGTATATTTTATTTAATGTAAATTTTAATCATTAAAAAGTCACTAACACAGGGGCCCATTTAAAGTATATTTTTTAATGGATTAATTTTTGACTTATACATAAAGTAATTAATTTATATAGGATTTTTATTTACTTTCATATTTTTTTCTAGAAAAACTTACTGTCAAGTTTATTTAAATAGAGTTTGTTAAGGAGATTTAATTTGGTTTAAACTTTCTTATTCTTAATAACGAAGAAAAATATTTTTTCCTTACTTCACCCACACTTTAGATTACTTTTAGAGAGAAAATGGCAAACTATATATCACTTTTAGAATTCAAAGACTAGCATAGTAAAGTTATAACAAATCCATAAATTGATAGAATTTACTTTTTGAAGTAATAAAAATGCTAAATTATATTATATTTCTTTTTAATTATGATATTGTTTGCTGCATAATTCAACGATATTGATTTGAAAGTATTGCCAAAAAAATCCTACATATTAAATTATCACAAATATTAAAAAATTTGCAATAAAATATTATAGTGCATAAAAAATTGATTAAATTCAATTTGTTTAAGTTGATTAAAACACGGACCTGTTCCTTTTTTTAACTATATTGGATAATGAAGTATATATATATATATATATATATATATATATATATATATATATATATTATCTAATAGCATAATTCATAGAGAAAACTTATAAATTTTATAGTGCATTATTTTCTAATTCCAAGTAGGTATTCTTTTTCTCCATATCTAATTATGATTTGGTAAACAAAATAAAACATGGTAAAAAACGATGGCACACGATGAAATAAGAAAGAGGAAGATGAAAGAGGCGATGAAAAAAATAGAGAAGGGTAAAACAGGAAGAACAAAAAGAAAATATTTTTTTGAAGAAAGTCAGTATATTTTAATCAAATGAACAATATAGGGGAAAATGCACAAAAAGATAGAAAGAAAGGGTCAAATAATTACAACAAAAATGAGTCAAGGTTGCACTGAAAAAAAGTAGATATGGATAGATTTTATTTCGAAGGTCGGTGTATAGCTGTAATATATTTATTTAATTAAATGAATGCACTAATAATTTAAATAAAAAAGATAAATGGGTATTTGAAAATTCTAGTGTAATTAATTATATAAAATATTCCTAATTCTATATAAATGATACTATCATTCGAAAAAAGAAATAATACTGTCTTGAATTTTAAAAAAAATGTACAAAATTGGAAAAACATACATGCTAATTTTTTTTTTATAGCAAAATATGATATTTAGCTTCAATAAACATAATATACGAGCTAGGAGAGAGGTTAGATGGTATTAAAATGACAAGGAAATAAGCTAACAGTTAAGAATTTTGTGAGAATGACACACTTTGATGAAAAAACAATTTATTACAAATGATGCAGCAAAAATGTTATGAAATGCAACAAAAAGTAATATTGCATGAGAAACAGTGAATTAAAATGACAAATAGTTTTGTGGACGTTATGAAATGCAACAAAAAGTAATATTGTATGAAGGCAAATATGGCAGCATTCACTAACTTGAAGCTACGAAAAACAAGAATCATGAACTGAACTACAGGGAAGAAAAGTACAGAAAAACTGAAGATAATCTCTCTCACATAATCGATACAACTGTTTCTTGCACTCTCTAACAAGAAGCAAGATCGAAAGTGAGGAGACAAAAATGGTACTGCACAAAGCTATGTATGTACAAAGGAATTTCTGTTGAGGAACTAGGACATCAAAGACTCATGCAACACCATCAACAATACTTAGATCCTATTTGAAGTAATATCCTATAAGATGAATGTAGCCAAAATCATTTGTAAGTTGTAACTAGCTGGTCTACTACTCATGATTATTTTTGGAGAAAACTGAGATGTCAATACCGTCGCCTAGACAAGAAAAACTCATAATCAGGATGTCTGTTTGTACATGTTAGGTTCCCCTTGTTCACCACAGCTCTTGCCATCAGAGATGCTGTTTCCTCAAGTGTCTTCAAACGTTCTCTCAGAACTAAAGAAGGGTCTAAGCCCACCATTTGTGCTGCTAGTGCAGAATGCTTCAGCTTGAACCAGCATTCTCCCTGTTCATATCACACACATCAAGTGCTAAATTGTTAGCAAGCCTTAAAAAGTATATATATCCTCATTTTATCTTCTTATTTTCTTTTCCTATAAGTTTCTGTTAAAAAAATGATCCAAACATAACCATGATCATAGTACACAAACTAAGTATAATTTGAACAACATACTTCTCCATTCAACAACATACTTCCTACATCTTACAATAATATTCCTAATGTAAATACTTCTCTTTCAGCAAACCACAAAAGTTTCACCTTTTACATTCTTTATTTATTTCCTCCACCCCTGGAAAGACTGCTTCCAAATAAACTGTGGTTTACATGATTGAATATGGCAATAAAAGCTCTAACTATCTTGAAATCAGCCACACAAACAGAATAACTGTAAATGTGTCAAAATATTATTTGCTTGACCAACTGGAAGGTTCATTTCAATGCTTGGAAGAATAAGATGCAAGATAATTCATACCTGGACATTGTAGCTTTGAAGACCCACAGCTGGGGATACTATGCAAGAACCAGATGTTGACAAATCTGAACCTGTTCTTCTACGAACCAAATGTCCAAGTGAATGGTAAGTCAAGAAAGATGCACGAAAGTTGCCATCAGGTATGCGGTAAATAGGATACCATGCAACTGAGAACCTGCAAATCAGGTGGTCTTAGCGCTACCATCACATTCTCTTTTGCACGTGGACTATAGTTGACAAGTAGATCACTTACCAAGACCTAGGGTGAAGATCTCGCAGGTTTATTGAATCCAGTTTTGTTGGGTCCCCATATGTTGAAGACTGGATTGGTATATTTCCTCTAACAAGTTCTTGTATCCTGTAAGAAGATCAAAATCAAATTAAGCATGGGTTGGAACCACCAAACCTGTTTCTTATAGCAGCAAAACATTTATTACTCTATGGACAAGAAAAAGATGAAAACCTCCTGTTCCTAATTGCCAGAGTATAATGACATAAATTTTGTTGATGATCTTATAAAAATTACTCAGTCTAATATAATCTGACGAGGAACACAAAATGGCAAGGACCATCTGTTCCAGAAAATTGAAGACAGATAGATACACTGAAAACCATTATGTTGTGATGATAAAGGAGAACAGTCTTACTTCTCATACAGAGGCTGTCTTTGTTGAGGTTGCTCAAATTCAAAATATTCAAAAAGAAGTTCTAAATCACCAGAGCACATTGAGTTGATAGACGGAATAGATCTGTTACTGAAAGAAGCAGTCTCCTTTGGCATTTCAATGCTTGCATCCTGACGGCGAGGCTGAGGAAAGAGAACAGAAAATATTGAATGTTGACTGGCAGTGGACGAGTTTTCTGAAATATCAATCATTTCGCATGCCTCTGAAACCTCACAAACTGAAAGCTTGTCACCGCTATTTACACATTGATTCTCATGGTTCTTAAACAGCTGAACTGCTGATAAAGAAGGGACAAAATACGCCTGGAATGGGAAATCACCAACACCTCCTTGTCTCTTTGGATTTTCATTATCCTGAGCACTTATCTCTAATCCATAGCTCCCATGTTTCTCATACCACTGCCACAGGCATCCCAAAGATAGGTTAGGGATCTCATGTCTGCACAGTGAGACACCACCAGCATGGTTGTGTGAGCAGGTCGAACAACTGATTGAATCAAGTGATTTACAAATCACAGGACTACCAAAGTGAAGTAGTCTTTCAAACTCTGCAACCGGACCACCTGTAGCCATGTGCACCGCTTCACAAGCTAGTTGTGCCCTACATGCATCATTCACAGCTTGAGATATTCTGTAAGAAACCTTTTCTAACATTTCCTGATTTTTGCTTTCATAAAACATGTGATTAGAAACTTCTTGCTTGTCCCTATGCTGTGTCAAAGTAAATGCAATCTGCCCACCCAATTTATGGCTTTCACCCTCACCTAGACAGGAGGACACATCGTTGTAAATCTGGACATTTGATGTTCTGCTTGCACTTAGTGAGGAATCCTTACGTTCAGAAGAGGCCAATTCTGGTTCAACACTACTTTCATAGTTAAAATTGTTACTAGAGGATGCATCAAAATAATCTTGTGGTGAAATATTAGATTCAGAGTTTTCCAACCCTGTATCCTTTTTCCCAACTGGTATCCATTTCCATAGGGAAGTTCCAGAGCACTGGTTTTGTGCATTGTAATCTGCCGAAGAAACTTCTTTCTCTGTTTGACCAACCTCATCACCTTCAAGATTGAAAGACGTTGAAGACAGCTCCATAGGCATATTTGACTCATTGACATTCTCACTTGGCATTACTAATGAGCTATCCTGACTATCTATACTTTCCTTTTTTGTGTTTGCAACAGTATGGCAGGCACTATTTTGTGGATCTGACTCCTCCAGATGAAATTCTGCACTGTGAATTTTTTCAGATGTTACCTGTTCAACTCCATTGGTCTGGACCCCGTCCATCAAGCAGTGAACATCAGAATTAAATCCAGAATCATTGTTCAATCCATGCTGATCAATTTCCTGAGATGTGATATGCAACGTATCATTCTGTTGAACACCAACCTTCCCATGATCATTTGACAAAGACCTGTTAAAATGCAAACTCTTCCTAGAATAATTGCTCTGTCCCTTTTTTGACACTGAGTCCAATTTACCTTTAGATTTCTTACCAATTTTATTTTTCATTTGTTTCTTATCCTCAGTGTTTGATACACCATGTACACCAACAGAATTACATTCTTTGATAACCGAGGGATCTTTTTCCACAATGGAAGCAAGTTGTGACAAAGTAGTGTTTACTTTCTTCAAATCACTGCCACATCCATCAGAACTATTCTTCTGAACCTTTTGCCATACAGAATGACTGTTTTCCTTCCCTTTTCGACTGTGCAAAGTTCCAACGCTCCCAAATTTGTTTAAACCTGAACTGTTTGACATTGTTCTCTTCTGCTTAACTCTCTTATCATTAGTGATGCAATTTTGACCACTGTGCATAATCCCCTCAGTATGTTCAGAGTTATGGTGAATACCACTCGTCAAGTTTTGACAATGAAAATATCCATCTCGCGAATCTGAAGTGGTTGTGCAATTTGCCTTGTTGGACTGTTTTCCTATATCATCTGCATTTATACTTCCATCACTTCTGGAACCAACTGAAACTGAATCTATCACTAAAGAGTCTTGTATATCATTAAAACTGCAAGGCTGAGCATGTTGGATGTTCTTTATTTCTCTATCAATGACTACCTCAGGGACACTACCTTTGAGCTGATTCTTGGATTCAAATGTGGCACATTCTCCTGCAGAACTTGGAATAATAGGTGCAGAATCTTTTGACATCGCAGCCTGATCATGATAAGAGTTACTATTGTTAGGTGCTTCCATGACCTCGATGTTGTCATTCATCTCATCTCTGTCACAATCAGATTTTATTAATCTATCATCAGAAGTTGAAAATTCTGCCGAACCCTCCTTATCCCCAACATTGCTGCTGCAGGTTTCAGAAGTCAAACTTGCACAGACATATTCCTCAGTAAGAACTTCAAGTTCAGTCGAGCCACTGTCACTTGACTTCTTCTTACTCCTTCTAAATTTCTTTCTTGCACGTTTCCTTGAGTTTTTTTTCAAAGACTTGTTGTCTTCCTTTGAATTACTTGCGTACTTATCAGATGAAGTAACTTCTGCAGAACTATCAGGGAACAAACCAGGGCTGCAGACTAATGAGCTTTGAGAACTCGACTTGTCAAGTAATTCATTCAGTTTAGAAGCTCTGTTGGCAATCTTGTTTTGACATCGACGATGCACATTTGAACTTGTAAAGCCCTTTTTTGCACATGATTTAGCTGAATAAGCATAGGAAGGAAGAGGCACTCTAGGGCCCTTACATTGATCAATCTTCAACCTATTAAGCGGTGGAGAGACAAGCAGTTGCACACCATCCATATTTACACCAGAAGCTAAGTTAATGTAATTGAGACACTGCCCAGGCAGGGCAACAATTCTCCAGGTTCCATCAGGCTCAAAGTTGAACGAAATGATGGCACACCTGATCAATAATTGAAAGAACTTAACCATAAATCACTTCCAAGAAAGGGCCTTTGTAACACAAAATACATACATAAAAAATAAAAGGGTAAGGAGCAATACAACAATGGCAAAACTTTTTGAAAATGGAATCATGTAGCCATTACTAGCCTTCAACATTATGAAGAAATTAAAAACTCGTAATAGTTATTCCAAATAAGGGTGTTATGGTTTCTTGTGTCTTTTATAACCCTCAATCATTGCAAAGAAAAACCAGACCACCTCATGGAAGTTTTTGCTACAGATATACATCTGTAGAACAATTTTTTTCCAAACCCATTTCCTCTGTTGACAAGATAAAAGAAATTAGGTAATACTAGAATAATGCAAAAAACAAGGATAAAAAGAAGACGTAGAATAAAGTGAGACAACTCCTTTACATGGAGACCAAATGACATCATTATGACAATACCAACATGGACTCAGGTTCCTTTACACCATGCACAGAATCAATACAATACCAACTTCCGGTATAAGCCATATAATCATTCTACAAATAATATATATTTCTAAGTGAAGTCATAGAAGGCTAGGAGTACATTTTATATCAACAGGTCAACAATGTCAACCAAAGAAATATGTAAATTAATCATATTAGCATAAGAACAAAAGATAATGAAAGAAATGCCAGTCACAAAAAATATTTTACCTACTATCAGAGTTAATCCTTGAAAGAGAAGATTCTTGACAACCCTGAATAAAAGAATTAAATTTAAAGAGAAAACAAAATAGAGGTAAGGATCAACTGCCTTGCCAAACTCAATTAAAAAATCTTGGAAAAGTAGGACTGAAATTTATTGTCACCTCTAAAGATGTGAATTTATTTTGCTGTTGATATATTGTTGATAAGGAATCCTTTCTTGCTTCTGAAACTTTTGGACTATCATTACCTATCTCTTGAGGGGCACAATGCATCTTCCTCGCCTGTCCATATTACAATCATTGGCCAACAAGAAAAGGAAAACAATGAGAAGAAAGAAATTACAATTTTCAAAACAAAGATAAACAAGATATTACTCTAGATAATTGATGTTTAAATACTTTACTCTTTGCATTATCAACTTGTAATGATTCTCAACGAACTAAAAATCATCTAGAGATCAATTTAAGTTATAAACAGATCATGGTAACTTAAGAAACTTGCAAGCTAAAACCAGAACATGAGGAAAACATTTAAACATTAGTGAAAGAAACAGACAAAAAATGGCATGCTTCTTCACTTTCTTATTTTATAAGCCTACTTCTTTCAATAGTTGTAAAAGATATTTACCAAACAAACAATTTAATTCAATGTTTCTAATAATAATAACTAAAAAAAGATTGCTTGCAGAAAACTTTTTGCCTTGGAAAGGTAGAACAAGCCATGTGGTAAAGAGTGTCCTAATAGAAAAATTGGCAACAGAGTAAGAAAGAAAGTTCCTGAAAAAACTGCAGTATTAAAAGCCCTAAACCCATATAACCTGGTGTGCCTAACCTTATATGCATATTACCAAAACTAATTTCTCCTCTTAGGTAACAAACAACTGCTGGGGTCAGTGTTATCAATGACAGTGTGGCAGAACATGGGGCAAGGCCAAAATTCCACCATATAGACATGTCATTGCAGCTTATGGAGCCATAATAGTGACCCTCCCTTCACAAATTGCCTATGGCTATTGGAAAAATTCCGACACAGCACCACCATTTGAAAACAGTGACTGGGGTAACTAATAAAAAACAGCAGCCACATTGCTGAAAGACAATAAATTAGCCATTTTCTTTTAATCTGAAAAGAAAATGGCCACACAGAAATGGGACTTCTACCAAGAAAAGATGCAATGATAATATTGATATCAAAATGGTTGAAATAGGACAGGCATTATCAGAAATACAATGGCTAACTTGAAAATTGCGACATGCTGAAGGATAATTAATTAATAGAACTGTCTTGGACTAGAGCCAGAGTCCAAGTGGCATGACAAACATAACAAATAAGCCAACATAGAAAATAATTAACTTCTGTGAACAGATTTCATTGGAAAATTCCATTTCAGACAAGAAAATTCCTAACCTTGTTTTCGCAATATTCGAATGCACCTTCTTGATTCTAACATAATATCAGATGGCATCTAAACCCAACAAATTCAACTTCTAGCTGATCCAATCTATGCAAGCACATTCAATTAAACACAAAAGATAATGAAGCCTTTGTTCCCCCTAGCTGCTGATAGCCTTTGGTTCATATTCTATAGGACTTGCATGCAAACTCGAAACTCCTCCACTTTTCTTGGCTTTCATGAACAAATGAAGTTGAAATCTAGAGAGAACTATTCAAATTTCAAAAATGAAGAAAGAATGCAATTCCACACACACACAATAGATATGTGCAGGAAAGGAGAAACCTCAACTTGGGTTTCTCCAAATTAAAACCAGGAAACGATTAAATTAACCCAACGGGAGTTGTGTTCTTTCTACCAGTCAAAACAAAGATTACCCTCTTCTAATTTAACCAAAACCTCACTAAAGCCTATACAAAGCCAATCTCAATAACTGAAAACTACGTAAATAAGAAAACGAAGAGGAACAAAGAAAATAAAGAAAATCAAACTTGAAAGCATGGCTTATCTGAACCATCCACACAAAATCTACAAGTAAAATTTGACTGAACCACAAATCCCCTACCTAAAATATCAAAAAGACGGACTACCGCATCCTTAGCCATAAAACTCGCCCCCAGATTTAGGCCAAAGTTTCAGAATATAGATACGCACAAGAACACCCAAATTAATCAAAGATTTCCTAAATATAGATTTCACGCACCCCATGAGCCCGATCATCTATCCCCACATAAAAAAAAAATCATTTTTTTCTTCAAAGAACCAAAGAAATCAGCAAAAAGAACCACACCCCACCTTCACTCCCAATTTCAAAACCCAAAATTTTCAAACAATCTAATCACACACACTCAAAGCTCAAACAGGGTCATTCCCAAAAACATCAAAAACAAAACAAGAACCTCGACAAAAACATAGTAAAAGGCAAAGAAACGGTAATTGGTACAAACCATGAAACACGTTCCAAAGGGCCGGAACTGAATGGCTCTCTTCCAAGCCTCAACGGCTCTCCTTTTTCTCAAGTAATCACCCGTTTTGTCTTTTGGGGTTGAAAAACTCTCTCTCCCCCTTTCTCTCTCTCTCTCTCCCTCGTGTCACTTTCCGCAAAGAGAAAGCGACTTCGGTTTCTTTTGAGAACACAACAACACACACACAGAACACTGAGGTAGTTCAGTGGCCATACACAAACACACCCACAGAACAGACAGACAAACTCTTGAAGAAAATGAGAACTCACAAAAGAAAAAATGATTTTGATTTGACTGGAAACTCACATCATCAGGGGACAATATCGTCACATAAATGCCCTTTAATATGCTAATCGTTTTGGCACACAAGGAAACTCTTTTTCTCTGTGGGGTTTTTCCTTTGTCAAATTCGAAGCTCTGTATACAAATGTGACTAAATTCAATCACTGGTTGTTGTTGGGGTCACCGTTTTCGAGCACGTGCCACCAATAAACAAAATAACAACAAAATTTAGCTAGCCAAGCGTGAAGCATGCAGCACTGAGCCAGAACAGAAATCTTTTTGGCAGAGAAAATACACTCTTAACGAGGCAAGATAGCTTCTAAAAATAAAGAAATGTAAAAAAATTTGAAATAATTTATGTTAAAATTATTTAAGAAAATATTTTTTTTTTACAAACTGATTTTAATTTATAGAAAAATTAACTTCTTCTTTTCCTGTATAAAATGAGTTTATTCGGATATAACTTAAAAAAAAGAAAAAAAAAACTTTTAATTTCAAAACATTGTTAAAAAACAACTGGAATATAGATTTACAATCAATTTAAAGTTATTATAAATAAAATTCAATCAAATTATTATATAATGTGGACTTAATTATGATATAAAATTGTTAAGTAAAATTAATTAGCATTTACGCTACTCAATAAAATTAATTAATATAATTTAATTCTTCTAATTGCATTTAAAAAATATTCTGTCTCTAAAGTTCATTTATTAAAGGATAATATAAAAAAATTAGAAAGAAGGCATTGAAAATAAAAGACTTAATTGAGTCGTCGTAAAAAAAAAATGTTACTTAATTTTTGAGCATTAATTGTAGTTAATTTTTAGTATTAAATGTGAAAATATTAATATAGATAATTAAGGTAATAGAAGTCTTTTAACCTGAGATATTTAATTATTCTATATGCATAATTTAATTAAATAATTTATTTATTATTTTCTGTGAATAGCTTAATTACTTAGTTAATTTTATTTTTTAAAATAATATTTTTTTTAAATATCATTTAAAAACGCAATTACTATAGTTAATGGTAAAGAGTACGGTAAACATCGTAAAAGTAACAAAACTATTTTAATAGAAAAAATATCAAATAAAACTATATGTATAGGACCAAAATTATATTTAAATCAAAATAAAGTATCAGTTATTTAAATATTATTTTTGGATGATAATGTTGCACTAAATAGAAATTACTTAACTTTTTATTTTAATCAATAAAATTGTGAATTATTATTATTATTATTCAATCATAATTCACAATTTATTGGTAACTTCTATAAAACTTTTTACACTGATGTCACATAGAAATATAATTATTTTCAAAGTTATTAAATTTTATTCATTAACTTTTTAATTAATAGTTATAAGCATCGTTTTAGGAGAGAATTTTTTAAAAACAGAAATCTTCTTTTTTAGGCAAACAAAGCAAAAACTTTCCTGTTCACGAACCTATCTATTTCAATCTTCCTATTCCAAATGGGACATAGAACCAAACTACAGGAAACAAATTGAAGATAAGTGTGAAGAAAAAAAAAAACGTTTTTTCTCATTTAATTAAAGATAAAAATAATGTATTTTCTTTAAGTTTATTAGACAGAAAGAATTATATTAAATATTTTTACATTCATTTAACATAAAAAAGCGATTTAGGATTCACTCTTGTATTTACAGGTGAACACTTAATTCTTATTTTAGGCATTAATTTTTTTAATAACGTGTTAATAATGTTAAATTTCTATACTCAGCACAATTGCAAATGCAGACCATTTTTGAGTATGCTTAAATATGGCCAACACAATTTGTATAAGTGAAATTTTTAACAAAAACAAAAAATTAGCCAACTCTATGCACCACAGCATAAATAAATTATATAGTAACATTATAGATATATGCAAAATAATGTGATTAAAATAGAAATTATGCATGGTTAGTTTTAATGTATTTTTGTAAGATTTTAGAAAGACATGCTAATTTTAAGTTTTGATGGTAAAATGTGAAGGAATATTTCTCTTATAAAGAAGATTATAAATAGATTAAACATTTCATTCACAATTCATTACAAAATTTTATCTTTCTAAATTTTAAATTTTATACATTATCTTTAAGTTTTTAGCGTCATTGTCTACTTCTTTTCACGATCAGATTTTATTTTTGAGGAGATAACAAAAATAAATTAAAATAGATTTATAATAATCTTTATTTAAGTAAGTTACTTCGTTTTCTATAATTGGATTTACTTTTTGTCTTCTTCTCTTTTGCGTATATCGGAGTTTTTATATAATTTTTTTACTAAATCAACTAAGGAATAAGAATTTCCTCATAATTTTAACAAGTGGATGTGTTAATTTTATAGATTGAAATTTTGAAAGTAGTATAAGATTTTTTTTTCACTTTTAGTTGAAAGTTTAGAGTTTTTATCAAGCGCAAGTTAATTTTAGGTAAGGAAAGGAAATCTAAATTGTGGAAGTAGTTAGGTTAGGCACTATGGAAAATATTATCGATTGTGAGACGTATTTGAATTTGAGTCCTTTGAATGTAAATATATGAGTTATAACTATTACACTAAATCAACTTTCAAATCATATTTTATTATTATTGTTATTAATAAAAAAATAATAATATATTATTATTATTATTATTAATGTTAATAACATATTAATATTATCATTAACAATATTAATAATAGTAATGTTAATAATAATAATAATTTTGATAAAAATAATTTTCTACATATTTTTCTATAGATAATGCCAAATTTACTTACAAATTTTTATCTGTATGTAATTATTTATAAATTTTTTTATAAAAAACATATTTATAGGTAAAATTTGCAGGTAAATCAAAAATTTCTTGTAATATTCCTATATTTATTGAAAATAGGTTACTTAAGTGACACATTCTCAACTTCAATTATATATTTTTGAAACTTATATCTTTTATGATGAATGAAAATATGTGATGATCTATAAAAGGAAACAACAAGTGTTATGATATGAAAATTATATGATAATGAAAAAAGTTATATTGGATTTTTAATAGTATGGATAAATTGAGTTGTAAAGTGATTTGATTGGATTGATGTGATTGAAAAATTAGATAATATAAGGATTGAGACATGTGATCCGGAGTCGATGAATAAAGATTAGTACCTAAGATGATATCATTATCAAGTTAAGATTGTGATATTATATATGCGAATTAATTAATTAAAAAAATAAGATATTTTAAATTTTTTGATAAAGTAAATTACTTTAATCAATGAATCAACTGGTCGAAACCTATGAAAGATTCATGTACTACTATAGTGTTTATATTTTGTACAAAGAACTATCTTAATGTCATATAATTAAGATAAGTATATATCAAAACAACTTAAAATAAGTTAAATGTTAGTCTTAATTAGACATATTTAATATTAATCTTTCAAAAGATGTAGAGTTGTGTTTAATTACTCTATTTCATTGACTTTGACATTTACAAGTCAAAAATGCTTAGAATAAGTTAAAATTGGATTTTTTTTTTTAGATTCAAAAATAATGTGAACGAAGGAGATATGTTTTGTTCAATTAAACAATTATATAAGATAAATAATATATGTGTCTAATTTGATAAGATTAAACTATTAGAGTATAGCTTATCTTGTAGTTTTATGATTTTGTTTTTAATAGGTTAGAATACTAGCTCTGAGTAGATATATAAGTTTTACGTTTTCCTGTATAGTTTATTTTAAAATACCATATGTCTCTTGAAAGTCTAGATATTTTTATGACAACTACTACATGTTATTCACGAAACAAATAAAAAATTGATTTTTCAATAATTTGTGTTATAGTTTTCAACTAAAAAATGATTTATATCTAAAAAAGAATCTATTAATGACTCCACAAATTCCTTTTATGTGGATTGCACATCTATGCAATCTAGCTTACCTATGAAGTGCTTCGGAGATTACTTAATAGCCAAATTTTATGTGACATTATTTTCCTTAATAAGGGTGTCTTAAAAATCTTTATATTGATATTAATGAATTGTGGAAGGTCAAGTTGAGAGAGTGCATGAATATGAAGGAAAAATCTTATTTAGGAAAATATTGAGCTCGTTAGGAACCAAAGATAAATAAATTCTATAATTCTTTTCTTACATAAATAAGTTAACAATTCATTCAAAAGTAATAACTATATTTAATGGATTGTCTTCATCGTCACAAAATTCTTATTAATGATATTTTTTAATCAAAATTAATCAATATCATACCAATTTATTGTTAACAATTCATTCAAAAGTAATAACTATATTTAATGGATTGTCACGACAGTCTCCATTCTAGGATTGAAGAACTGAAGGACCAAAGAGAGAGTGTAGAGCTCTTTTGTCTATTATTTTCGTCTTCTGCCCTTTCTTCGTCTACTGCTGCAACGGATGATTCCGTTTCTGCAGCTGTCTAATCTAATATCTAATATGGAATTTGCTGAAAGAAAAATCAGTCTGACTAGGATTTATTTGTTGACCTATTAGTAGTCACAAAATTCTTATTAATGATATTTTTTAATCAAAATTAATCAATATCATACCAATTTATTGTCAGATATCTAATCTACTGTTTAATATAAAAAAGTACTCTAATTTTTTTCATCATATAATGTTATTTAAAAGAAATTTAACTAAGTTTCCCTTAGTTTAAATTATGCAGTATTTAAAGAATTTATTCAATTATTTGAAAAAATTTATCACAAAATTTTTGTCAATAATATTTTCTTAATTAAAATTAACCATACTAATTTATTAAAATAGATCTAATCTATTGTTTAATTAAAAAAATACCCTTTTTCAACATATTCTTTTAATTAGAATAAATTTAACTAATTAAATCAACTTTCCTCTTTCTCACCTTATATGATATGTTTATAAGATAATATATCTAAAACTTTAGGAAGTTAAAACTTTTTTAACTTTTTCTTATAATACTTGATTTATAAACAAAAACGTATCACATCACTATAAACTTAGATCAATCAAGATACATCTATTTGACTTAAACCTGACATGCATATAAAAAGTTATGTATACACAACACTAAAAGAAGGAAATTTACATATTTGAGGGGACAAACTTGTTATTGTATAAATGAATAAAAGTTTTTCTGATATAGATGAGTTTTGAGAAACCTGACATGGATATCGATATAAGACAAGACATAAGAGAGGTACTTACAAAAGGTTTTATGGCATTTAAAGTTAGTATTCAGAGTGTTTAAAAGTTGGTTTAAAAACATACATTTTATTAAGTATGTCATATTATTTTTAGAAGAGATCACTACTAGGTTCCATCTGTCATTGTTTTGATTATGGCATACAAATTGATTTATTGATTTATAGTATTTAATAAATGAGAATCATATTTATTTAAATCTTAATTATCATTTTGAGTGTCGAACGTGTATTGAGTCAATAATATGATATATATATATATTATTTGTTAAAGACATGATGTAATAATGAAAAGGATGAGAAATAATTTAAAAAATCAATAAAATTATTGTTTTGAAGAAAAATAATAACATGTTGTTCTTACAATTTATAAAAGTATATTAAAATATTTTAGGGGTTATTACATCAATTTTACACGAGATGGTTTTTGTTATTAAATAAAATTTATCAAAGACTTAAAACTAAGTATCATGCTCTCATTTATTATTTAACGAATTCAACACGAGTGATTTATATGATAGAAAAACGTAAAAAAATTAAAAAATATTTTATTAGTTTTTTATTTTCAAATTGTCATGAAGCTGAAGATTTTGTACTACAACGTGTGTGAAAATGGCGTTTGAATAAAAGAAGAAAAAGTTTAATTTTTGTGGAGTAACGTGACACTAAAATAAAATTGGTATTGGTTTTAAATTTGTGACAAACAAAAATGGATTATTCTCCTTTAGACAAACTAACTCATTTTAGAAAATAAAATAGGCAATTTTAATTATTGACAAGAAAATTAACAGTATTTCATGTATAACTAATAATGAAAGTGTCGAAATACTGATAATTAATTTTTATTAAAAATTAAAAATTATATATTTTATGATTTAAAAATATGATTATAGGGAGTTTTGATTTTAGTATCTGTAAAAGATTTTTTTTAATATCTATAAAATTGAAAAACACTTTTTTTTATCCCTAGTATTAACTACTTACATGTAGAATAAAATGTCATTTATCAGATCTTATCTTCTGTAAAATAAATATTGTTTTCTATTTAAAAAAAATATTAGAGACTCCAAGTAGTGATTTAAAAAATTATAGAAATTAAAATTAAATTTTTTTAGGGAGTAAAACTGAATTTTGCGCATGTTATTAGAATTATAAACAATTTTTCAAATATTTTAAGATGTAAAGTAAATAATTTTCTTTTTTTATAAAAACTAAAATCAAATCTAGCTAACATAGAAAAATAAAAACGATACGAGTGCAATGTAGAAAGATGCACAATTAACACCCTAATATTAAACACATATCAGATTTATTCTTAACATTAATAATTATGTACCACTTATTTATGTCTAAGTCTATATTAGTTTTATAATTACCATATTTACAACATAATTTCCTATTTTTTTATTAATGCTAAAGTAATTATTACTTTGTTAATGCATATTTTTTATCATGAATATCATTAATTATTTTTAGTAGCATCTTTTAAATAATACATAATGACAAAATTAATTAATTAATTAATTTTAATTAATTAATTAATTTTAATCTATTTCATTAATAAATATTTGTTATTTTAAGATATTGTTATACCAACCTTCGAAATTATAAATGACCTAACTAATTCTGTGAAAAAATGAATGCAGTAAATAATTAACTTTAATATTTTTCATTAATAATTTTTCAATTTCTTGAAAATATTACTATACTGGTTTTTTAAACGATATAAAAATTAATTAATTAATTTAATATTTTTATTAATGTTTTGATTCAAAATTTAAGTAATTTTTTTATCAAAATAATATTTGAGAGTTCTCCTCAAGTCAAAGTTATCTTATATTTAAGAAGAAATTTCTTTAATTATCTTATAATTAAAATAATTTTCTTTATTTATATTACGTAGAATTTTAAGAAGATAATTCTATGTAATAGAAAACAACTTTTTCACACAAAAGGGAAAAAATTTAAGAGTACTAGAATTTCTTTTTTTTTTAATTTTATTAAACTTTTAACTTTTGGTAACAATTTTTTTTTAAAAAAAAATTTGTTGAGTATATTTTTAAATGTGCATTGATCATCTTAGAGACAATCAACAATTCAATTACTAATGACTTAATTACTCTAAGAAAGATTTCATGTTTTAAGGTCAAGTTGTTATAGCACGTCTTGATCACATCTAGCCATGAGATCATGATTCATGATCAGACTCTCTATCTGATATGATTAATTGTAATGGTACACACAACTTCCCAATCTTGAGTTGGACTAGACAAAAAGACTTTCAAAAAAGGGTGTTGTTTGGCTTTTGGATGTTTGACCTATTCATAATAGTACACAATCTCCCTAGTCTTAGGTTGTGTTTGGTTGGACTGATTTGAGGAGATTTACTGTTCAAGAAGATGGATTTGAGGGGATGAAGGTTGTTTGGTTGACCTGATTTGGGAGGATGGGTGAGAAGAGATTTGTAGGATTGGATCTTGGCTCATCTGAAGAGATTGGTAGGGATTTAAAGGAATAGAGATCGAAATTACGAAATAGCCCTTGTAAATGAAGTGAAAATTACGAAATATCCTTGACTTCGAAAATTACAAAACACTCATTTAAGTGAGTTTAGGATTTGTAACAATATTTATATTATATATGAAAAATAAAGTGATTTATACCTAATTCTTCAAATAATTGATTTCAATAATTCTATATATTTTTTTTTCATTCATAATACTTTCCATTTTACCAAAACAGCTATAATATAATTAATCTCCCTTCAATATACCCATACTCAATACAATTTATTCATTCATAATTATATTATTTAAACTATTGACCTAAAATAATTAAATTACTAAGAATTGTTTACTTTATAAAAAAATAATAAAAAAATATTATAAATATTATATTATTTTCTATTTATTCTTCTTTTTTATTTTTTATCGATGAAAATATGTTTACTTAATATTTAACTGAAGTAAATCAGAAAAAAAATATATCTTTGTCTCCTTATTTGATTCAATATATATGATGAAATTGAGGAGAGATGTTATTTAAAATATTTTTTATTTATTTTAAAAACAATTTTATTTTCTTTTAAATATAAAATTATTAACACACAAAAATAAGGATGTTCACGGGTTGGATTAATTAAAATCATTATCAACCTACTAAAAAATATCTAGTTAATTAATTCAGTTTCTATATTTTTATATTAAAATTAATTTAATCTAATTCATTTTAATTTTTTACCATATTATGTCACAAGGATTAATTAGTAATTTCAAAAATATATCAATTAAAAAAATAAAAACAAATCTATAACATCTATCAAATCAATCCCAAACTTTCATAACCAATCCCCTCAAATCCCTTCAAATCTTACCATCCATCCATTAATCCAAACAACCCTCTCATCCACACACAATCTACTCAAATCTCTTTAAATCCACTCCCCCAACCAAACAAACCCTTAAGTTGAATTAGATGAAAATGCTTTAACTAGTGCTAGTTTTGGAAGATTCCATTGGGACTCTCAAAGGTCATGTATCTTTGAGTGAGAAACCCTTCAACCCTCATGTCTTCTCAAATATCTTTCCACCTGATTCGTTATGATTGGTAAGTTGTCTAAATACTTGCTTGGAACAAATATTCATATATAGTGTATAGAGCTTTAATAAAAAATTTGCCCAAGTCAATTTGGTTTTAAATTAATATGCATGTATATTTTTGGCGAATTAGTTGGATAAGGTCATCCATAGTCTTTATGTTGTTGAACCTTAACATTTGATCATCAACTCCAGTCTTTCTAAAGTCGGAACTAGCTGAATCTGTTTACCATCAACTTCAATCCTTACAAGATCAGACCCCAACTGAGTTGGAGCCGTTTAATCATTGACCTCAATCTTTCTAAGGCCAAACCCTAACCTAATTGGAATTATTTTGTCGATTTCTGTCTTTCTAAGGCTAGACCTCAACTGAGTAAGAATCATTTTATTGTTATCCTGAATCATTCTAAGGTCAAACCCAAATTAAACTAAATTTGTTTTATCATTAATCTCAGTCATTCTAAGATTGGACCTCAACCAAACTAGTCATTTTATCATATAAACTTGTTAATAAATTAATCATATTTTAAAAAGATGGTGAAACTTATAAGAATGTTATTTTTAATAATATTTAAAATTTCATAACTATTATTATTCTAAATTTCAAAATATTTTCAAACAAAAGTTATCTTTTACTTTTCTTATCTTTATTAAAAGTAACATTCTTATTTCTTATATTAAAGTTGTATAATTTGAAAAGAAAGAATAATTTTTTTATCTTAATTAAAATAATCTCTTAATAAAAATAAAATAATTAATTTAATTAATAATAATAAAATTATTATTTATATATTTTTATAGTTATCTTTCACATAAATATTTCTCTCTCTTAATATTATTCTAAAATTCAAATATCAATAATCAGTAGCATTTTATCCTAAATTTGATAATACAAGATTTAAAATATAAAAAACCTTTGTATATAGATGATAATTTTTTTTTAAATTAATCAATTTAAAGATGGTGAACACCTAATTGATATACTTACATCATAACAAATTATTCAGATAAATCATAAGTATGTTACATAATATATTTAAACAAATTCTGAAACAATAAGATTGTTATTTTAAAAATATCATTAAACTATAATTATATGTTATTTAAAAATATTTAAATTTAAATAATAAAATATATTCAATAAAATATTTATTTAAAACAAACAAAATATTTAAATTGAAAATATATTTTAATTTGAGTAACACAATATATGTTTCATAAAATATTTTTGTTAAAATAAAAAAATATTTAAATTAATAATATATTGAAATTTAAATAAGATAGTATATATTTCATTAAAATAAACAAAATATTTAAACCAAAAATATATTTAAATTTAAATAACACAATATATATTTCATAAAATATTAAAATAAAAAAAGTTAAACCAAAAATAGGTTCAAATTTAAATAATATAATATGTATTTTATAAAATGTTTCATTAAAATAAAAAAATATTTAATTGATAAACTATTTAAATTTAAATAATATATATATCATAGAATATTAATTAATTTTTATGAAAATGAATTACTTGATTATCATCTTAAAAAGTAATATTTTTATATCATATACATAAAAATGTGAAAATAATAATTCTAATATTAGTGAATAAGTTTAGAAAGTAGAACAAAGAGACAATGGAGTATATAAGAAAGTTCTTCGTAATTGTGAAATTATGAAATTATTTTTCTATCATATAGGTTTTATACAATCTTATTATTAAAACCTACAATCTTACTATTACTTTTTTCTTAAAGTGAGAAATAGACAAATATTTGGAATTTTGATTTTACATTTGTGTCTCAAAGGAAAAAAAAATGCATTCATTTTCTTGAAAGTTATTGTTAAGATGATCCCATGCAAATATAAAAAAATAAGTCATTGTTATTATGGATATAAAAGGTGATCATTACCATGAATCACTCACATTGTTATGTTAAATTTTTCATAAAAAGAATGACATCAGCGTAGGTGTTAATATTCTAGTTTAAAGTTTAAGTAGTTTCAAACCAAAATATTAAAATATCTCTTTTAAATTAGAGTTGTCTTGTATTTATTGAGAGATCATCCTTAGAGATTTTAGGAGAAAACTCTAGGTATTAGAAAACAACTTCTTCAATAAAACTAATTTTATTTTTTAACTAAGTTGAACTCTTAATTTAAGTAACAAAACATATATTTGAAATTCCTATTGAGTATCTTTATAGATCTGTATAGATCAGTCTTAAGATAATTAACAATTCAGTTACAGAATGATCTAGTTGTTCTAATGAAGATTCTAGGTTTTAAGATTAATTTGTGAGCATTGAATCTTGATTCACCGAGTCATGAGGGAGGGTGTCATGATTCATGATCTGTTCTTACCCAAGCTGTACTGAATCTTTTAAGGTGTCAGTCTTTCAAAGAACGGATAGTGGTCGGACAAACAAAAAAAATTCAGTGTGAGAATGCTCAAGCACAATAATAAAAAATACTTGTGTCTAATAATGAAATAAAAAGATAAATTTTTGTGTACTTCCTATATGATAACCTTGTATTTATAGTATCAGATTGATTAGGTAACCCGTACATAACTTCAACAAGTTAGAATTTAAAAAAAAAATATTTTGTAACTTTTGATTACCAAACTTATTTATTACAAGAGTACACCTAAGATATATTTACTTTTCAAAATATACTATTTATAAAGTTTTCAATTATAGGTTTAAGGTTATTATTGTCAAATAATTCACATAGTCAATTAATAATAATTCACCTTAATGATGGAAAATGTGATTGATATTGGCTTAAAAATATTTCAACACAATAAAAATTGAATCTTCTATGTTCCAGTTAGTCAAAATACAATTCATCATTTAATAATACATTCTTTTGTTGATAATAAAAAAATGATAAAAATAAACATTTAATTTTTAACTAAATCAAAACTAGGTTTGATACATCAATATCCCTTTTTTTTTTTTTTTTTGGTACAAGGAAAGAAAAGAAAAACCTAAAAATCTATAATAGCTAAAACATCCTCAACTAGGTAAAATACTTTATTTGGAGGCAACTTCCACCTGTTATCCATATCCACTTTACTTACAACCCCATCTAACTCATATGCTACGCCTTACTTTTCTATACATATAGTCCTAATTTTCTTCAACTCCTTCCCATTGGCCATGCATTTATGCACATGCACAGACCCCATCACAACTACAAAGAAGCTTAATAACTTCCTTATTTTTACACAGCAAATTCCGAGAACCAATATTTTTGCAATGTTGAACCACTTCTGATGATGCTTAAATTTCTGCATATAAGGGATCACTTTTACCAACATGTTTCTGAAACCAGAACTTCCATATTCCCACAGCATGACGAAGTACTATTCCTATTCCCATGCATATATATATACTTTTGAAATCTACATTCGTACCTTATATGTTTATAATTTTTTAATTAATCATTGGACTTTTACCAGTATGATCATCAAACAATGTAGTTTAATAACTTAAAAGGCTTAAATAGGTAAAAAGTATAGGTTGAATAATAGTAATGTAGGTGAGTTCTATGCACGAAATTGAACTTTTTCATCTTTAGAGTAAAATCACTCTTTTATACTTTTTATTTATATTATTCTTTTAGCTGATAAAAAAATAAAATAAAAAATTTAAGTTTAAAAATTTTAATATTAATATATTATAAAACTAAATAAATATTTAGTTTTTAAATTATACCTAAGAATAATTTTTAATTCTATAAATATTATTTAATGAATCATGTTTTGAAACATTTTTGAATAAATAATAAATTAATAAGTTTTTTCTATATTAATTAATGAATTGTTTTTATATAATATTGCTATATAGTTTCTATAAAAAAAATTAGGTAATCATTTATAATATGATATATTTTCTTTCAATCACGATTTTTTCTTCATAAAGACTTGAATTAAAAATGTTTGCTTAAAAATATCGAAAATATTAGTAAGTGATATTATTGTATAATCATATTATATGAAAAAGTCTCACATAATATAGAAAATATGTCTTAAATGACTAAACATATCACAAGAAAACTGCCACCAAAGAAAGGTGTTATAGACAATTACTTTTTGAGCATGAATACTCAAATAAACAAAAATAATTTGTACACGACATAATCATATGTCAACATGTGTTATAAACATATTAGGTATAAGATTAATCAGACAAATAATGAATAATAAAACAAGAATATTTTACAGCAAGTGTATCTATGGAAGGATTCAAAGGAATAACAATGAAAGACATAACCCCTCCTCCAAAAAGAAATTAAAATTTATGAAAACCAATGAATTTATGATTACACACCAATGTTAAAAATACACTTCTTTCATAGGACCATAAGATAGACTTGATTACTACTATATTATCTATATTTTATAATTGTTCTTCAACACCTATAATTATAAGAGACAATGATAAAAAAGAGCACTCTAAAAAATAGACAATAAATACACATAAGAATATCCAATCCCTATTTATACATTTAATAAGTTGATGTTTTCAACATGATATAATAAATTATCTGTGATTTCATTTTTCTATAAAATAATAAGGGCTTGTTTTTAATATATTATGTTATGAACTCAGCTTCTTAAAAAGTAAATTCTCAACATAAATTGAAAAAAAAATATAATAATTTCTTTTGGAAACAAAAGAACCTATTGCCATGATAGGATAACAACTGTATAAAAAAGTCTCCATCATAAGGGAATTCTGTCCCA
>Ga0209489_104792_pt1 | contig 24485 bp, 12 predicted proteins | sample SiratrowhiteBW_FD_187527 | JGI IMG/M metagenome (GOLD analysis project Ga0209489, IMG submission 187527) | Root nodule microbial communities of legume samples collected from California, USA - Siratro white BW (SPAdes) (version 2) | ecosystem: Host-associated > Plants > Roots > Nodule | place...
TATCAACATATACCGGAGGAGTCACAGATTGACCACTCCTTACCTCCGCTTTTAAGCCCGTACAACGTATTCAGACGAGACAAGTCCAAGTTCTCTTGGATTTCCTCCATCAACAAGCTGATCTCTACACCCAAGAAGGGATGCCGGGAGTACATCCAAAGCTATGAGTTTGTGAGAATGTTTTTATGATACCTGGTGTAATTGGTTGGATCCTGGTTAATTCTGGAGGGAACTCATGAGAATTTTGCAAAAGTCTCTTCCTCATGTACCCTTTCCCAACTAAAGATAATGTGGTTTCTCTGAATCCATGAATTACACTTATTTTTTATATATTACCTAATTAAGTTTTCATCGAAAATTCAGACACAAAAACCATCATGCAACTAATTTATCACATAAAGACATCGATATCTAATGACAACATATAAAGAAAAAAGCAAACAGAGATGATTAACCTATATTCAATTCATTGAGAACAAACAGAGACGTTGGTATATTTCTCTCGGTCTTTTATTACAAAAAAAAAAGAAAGAAAGGAGTGTAAGAACTAAAAAAAAGTTTAGAGAAAAGTGAAGTAAAAAGACGACGAGGCCAATGCATCCAAAACCATCATTATTCTTCTCACTCCACCAGTTGACCTCCTATAACAACTGATCCTGGAAACACCTCCATACAAAACCCTACAAAACGGCACCATCCAACAGTGCATGCATGCAAGCAAACAAACGAAGCCTTAACATCTCTGTCTCTCTCTTTATCTCTCTCAGTACTTATAATCCTTAACATGAAGAGACTCAGAGGCGCCATCGCTCTTGGCATCACCCTTGTATGTCCCAAGCGTGGCCTGGGAATTGGCCTTGCACCTCACCAGCAACGCCTCCTGTGCCTTCGGAATGTTCTCGTCCTTCCCACCCCACGCTTTCAGCGTGCTCTGCTGCAGGGCTCTTCCGTACGAGAAGGTCAACGACCACGGCTTCTTACCCTTCAGCGCGTTCATCGCGTTCAGGTTCACCGTCGCCTCCTCCTCGCTCTGACCCCCCGACAGGAACACTATCGCCGGAACCGCCGGCGGAACCGTCCGCAACAGCGCCCTCACCGTGTGCTCTGCGATCACCTCCGCCCCCACGCGCTTCCCCTCCGACCCTGGCGTCACCATGTTCGGCTTCAGCAGCGTCCCCTCCAGCAGCACGTGGTGGTCGTTCAGCGCCTTGTAGCACGCCGCCAGCACGCGCTCCGTCACGTCCGCGCACTTCTCGATCTCGTGCGGCCCGTCCGACAGGATCTCGGGCTCCACGATCGGGACCAGCCCGTTCTCCTGGCAAATGGCGGCGTAACGGGCCAGCCCGTTCGCGTTCTCATGTATAGCCAGTGGTGAGGGCTCGTTCGGGCCTATCTTGAGAACCGCACGCCACTTGGCGAACCTGGCGCCCGCTTCATAGTACTTCTTGCAGCGCTGGGCGAGGTCGTCTAAGCCTTGGGTGGTGGTTTCGCCGTTTGTTCCAGCCAGCTCCACCGTGCCCTTGTCCACCTTTATCCCCGGAAGAACTCCTCCTTTCTTCATTATGTCCACGAAGGGTACTCCTGTCACACCCAGAAAAAAAAATCATGAATTTGCATCATTTCACGTGTTTCCGTTTCATATGGATCCTGGTATAGTACCTGCAGCTGTCTTTTGGTAGAGGGTTTCCTCGAACAAGATGATACCACTGAGGCATTCAACACAACCAGGGGCGGTGAACAGAAGCTCACGAAGAATTCGTCTGTTTGTTTCCACATTCTCCACGTTGATGCTCGCAAGACGCTTTCCGATGGTTCCTGTTGATTCATCAGCTGCAAGGATACCCTTTCCAGGGGTTCCAATGTATGCAGCATTCGCCATCAGCTCATCTGCATTTCATACCAATAATTCTTTATCAACTTTACCATCATACACACAAACATACAGTTCTAACGAAGAAGAAGATACAGAAAAAAAAAAAAAAAAAAAAAAAAAAAAAAAAAAAAAAAAAAAACCACAGACACAACATATTAACCTTGGTATTTGCTCTTGAAGCAAGACATGGTGGCTTTCTCGAGGGTTGTGAGAAGGGTTTGGTGTGTGTGTTGAATGAAAAGAAGAGAAGACAAGTGGAACGGGAGAAGTGTGAGGGGTTTAAAAAGCGGTTGTGTGGAGATTTATAAATAAAGAAATGAAAAAGTCAAAAGCAATGGGCAAATATGGACCATTGATGTGGAAGAAATTAAAAAGTGGGACCAAGCAATCGCTAGAAACTGGGGGCTTTGGTTTTGATGTTTGAAGATTCAAGTTGAACGTGGCAATGTCCATAAAACAAGTTGGACTTTTTCATCTTCCTTCACTTCATGCTCCACCCGTGGGTTTCCCCGCCTTCTTCACGTTCTCAATTTCCACTTTTTCCTTTTTCTTTTCCTAATAAAGGAATAAAATTTGTACTTCTTTTTTTATTTCCCAAAATAAATCATTGGTTAATAATTGAACGAATCATAACGAGAACAAAAAGATAAACGTGAATAATACACTCTCTGGGACCTTTGTTTTACATTTTATTATTGTTAATTAAATTAATTATAAAATTGTGTGATTAGCTTATAGGAATAACACTGATATTGCTCTCACACATGAGAAATACAAGAGAACTGAAGTGTCCTTAGACTGTTTCCGGTTTTTCCAAATTGCGTCCGAAACTACCGTTTCCTAAGACCTGTATGGTATAGTATTCATAAATATTTATCTTTTCATAAATGAACTGAATTATAAAGAAAATTATTCATAAATATTAAGAAAAATAAAAAAAATACATGAGTAATATTAAAAAGTTAGTTAAAGTGAAGCTTAATTAATGGTTGATGGATTTTTAATCTTTAATGTTAAAGTCTTCTAGAACAGCTGAGAAACGAATAAAGTTTCAATATTCAAAATATAGATTAGTCTTGTACCGAAAAATATTTTCTATATGAATGGTATAAACAAATACCAACTAATATATCTTATACTTTACAAGATTAAATATTAGAAAATATTAATTAATATTTTCATCCTCTAAATTTAGTTAGATTTTACCCTATTAACTTTTTTAAATCACTTCACTCCTTTAACTTCATTTTGTATCACTTATATTATACTCTCTTTTTTATTTCCAATGTTGTAATATAAGAAAAGAAAATATGTGTGGATCCTTCAGGTCGTTAATATAATTAATTAACTTTAAGAGAGTAGTAGTTGAATTTGCACCATGCTGATATATATATATATATATATATATATATATATATATATATATATATATATATATATATATATATATATATATATATATATATATATATATAAGAGGTTGAATTTCAACCATCCTACCAAAACGTCATCATTTGTTTTCCTTTGTTTTTTTCTTCATTCCCCATCAGCGAGCACTCCTTTTGTAATAAATTGTTCCTCTTTGATGCACAAACATGGTAAGTTGCATCATATTGGATAAAGAGACAAAGGACGATGACAAGTTTCTCAAATGACGGCATGCACCAATAAGTAAGCTAGGTTTCTAGATTTTTGCTCATTTGTAGCCACTAGGGTGCTTTGTCATCCTTCTTAGCAACCCTTTGAATCAGAGCTACCAACTAGGTTTGGTTATTTCGGCTCCTTATATTCTATAATTTCATGTATATTACCTTTTTGGACAAGAGTTTATTGCTAAAAACTTTTCACATGATTTGGGTGTTCCAAGAATAGAATTCTTCGTTGTATTTTTTCATACAACCAATGGTCTAGCAAGTCTAGGACCCATACTAAATGTATTTGGGAGGCCAAATGTGTTTTTCTTTGGCTATGGAATGCTTTTTAATTTGGAGGGAGAATTTTTCGGAAAAAAAAAAGCTTATTTTTATAAAGAAAGTAAAATAATTTATGATAAAATACATTGTTTATGGTAAAAATAAATTGGAATTATAGGAAATTTTGAAAACAATTTGATTATTTAAAATTAGAAAAGTTTTTTCATCTAAAAAATAAAAATTTGAAAATATTCATGCTTTCTCCTTTCTCAAATTGTATTTCTTTTCTTCATATGTTCTCATTGGTTTCGTCTCATAGGAGAAGTTTTTTTATATATATAATTTTGCTATACTATTTTAGCATTCAAGGAAGAGGAGATTGAATGAAAAATGAAAGAATATGCTATTGCGAAAGTAAATGATAATTAATAAGTAAATCCTTGCAAATTAAATGGCTGTGTCTCCTTTATTAAATGAGTGAACAATAATGACCAAATGCAACTTTTAGAAAGTATAACGTGAACCGTTGACTTAAATATATATGCAATTTATTGGTTGGTGATAACGGTCTGAAACACGCCTAAATATATAACATTGGAGACATGCTTAGCTTTGTAGTAGTTAGTTTTTGTATAGCTTTCAGTGATGACAACCAAATGCTCATAATGCATATTACAAAACTACTATTTCTTCTTCCTAAAGAACTATACAAGTCTGACCTTTATCCTTCCTTTGTAATATAAATACGTAGGAGATACATTAAATTATGTCATTCAATGATATTAATTAAATAAATATATTTTAAACTACTGCAGCAGTACACCAGCCCGTGGGAAGAGCTTCTAATTACCAACTTAGAAATCAAATCAGACCACGGAGAAGACCTCCCTTGGATGAAATACATAACATTCTTTCTAAAAAATATCAACACATTCTACAAGCAATAATTCAATAATTGAAGTCAAATGCAACTTTCACAAATCATGTTCAAGTTATCAAATGCAAAGGATTTGTTCCACCTTTCTTCAACAGCCACGTGTCATTCATATAACGGAGAAAATCTTCCAAAACAGTCAGCCATATTGCTGTGAATATGACATTATTGGTCACCATGATCACAAGCCTAAACATCTCCCTTTCAATTTTCCACCTTTTTCCATTTTCACTCTAACGAAGTATGAGGAGTTTGAGGGAATATTATGGGTCCATCGCTTCAAAACTAATAATTACATAGCAGACATCATGATGTAACTGCACAAACTATAATAGACCAAAACCAATATGTTATGCAACGCTAAGATAAGTTTTTATCTTTGCCAATAGTGATAACAGTATATAGCTGATTGCCATGTTGGATCATATTTGTTGACTTCATTGATGCCTCACGCTAACCAGCTCAATATCAAATATAACTGTTCCTAAAGTGGAGCCTTCTCCATTTGCACGGCGAGTTGGATTGAAAATGGTAGTGAACAACCTCTGCCTGTCAAAGAACTTTTGTTTTGGAGGAGGAAGGTTGAAGGAATACGATACAAATTACTATAAGAACAAACTAAAGAGATTAACAATGCAACATTCAATTGAATTGTTCACCAACAAAAAGGGACAAAGTGGACCATTATTTTTCCAACATTAAAAAACTGTCAATCGGGATAACATTTATATAGGAACTAGTAATTACTTCATTTAAGGTGTATAACTTGGCAATGTCAGGAAAAACAAACACAAGATATAACATGGCCTGTTACATGTTAGGACTTAAGCACAAAAGGAGAGTCTAACTCAAAAAAACTAGTCTATTAGGTGGGAGAGCCTCACTTCAAGTAATTCATTTGAGACTCCTAATAGTAAATTCCATACTCTGTCAGATAAACTCCTTTTAACACCAGTCCAGGGTCTCCTCTCTTTTGTTGTTTCGATTTTCCTTTTCATGATATGGCCCAACTCATTCTTACTATTAGACCCAAAAGAATACTAGATGGATATTTTATCTTATTTCAGTAATAAGTATGAGCCAGCTAGGTTGTAAAAGGAAATTGTTAAAAATCTGTTATTGGTTCTGTTTGGTGCATACCAACAAAATTCTAGGATAACAAGTGCTCATCATTATGTGATATAGTAATTGTAATGATCCAACATATAAGGATGAGAATTAAGCCTATCTCTATTTCTTTCTTTTGTTTTAGGAGGCTGCTGCTTTGAACTCGAATCAGAGTCCAACATTACAAGACATTATAACACAGCCATAGGGTGCATTGTGTGTCCTGCATATGTTTCAGGGAGGTGTTTTTAGTGCTTACATTCTTCAAGAGGGTAAAGAAAACATGGCATCATCAGCAATTAATTAAAAGGTAATATTGGAGATTGATGTTTTCTAGTTTTCTCTGCAATCCTTGGTCCAGCAGCAGAAGAGAGTATTGCGAAAAGTTTACTTTGAAGATATGGTATACAAGCATAAACATGCTATAAGTTTGGAGCAGAAAAAGTTTCTTACATCAGGTGGAATTGGCTCTTGTGATGTGTTTTGATACCCAAGTGATGGGGGTATGATGACTCTACGAATACCTCCTACTTTCATCGATCTCACTGCCACATCAATACCAGCAATAACCTACACATAACATTTGATTCAGATATGACATGCATAGGATATAAATATATAATTTATTACAAACTTTGAAGAACATTCTTATAGAAGTTAGTTTCACAATCCATCCGCAAAAAACTTAGCGGCAGTTTCACAAAATATAAAGATCACAATTATAAATTAAGGCAGTAAAAACATTTTTCCTGTACTCAATAAAAAAGGACATATAAAACATGAATTCATGAACATTAAATTTGAGATTTGTAGTGTTACTATATTCTGCCATGTCACTCCATTCTATACCTTGCCAGAGCCAAGGACAAAGACAAATGGATTGGGATCGCCATTGTCATCTTTGTGGTCATAGGTTGAGTCAAAGCGCCATCCCTGTTTTGCTGCCAGCCTGCCATAGTAGTGAATTGCAACCTTCAAAATAAGAACAACATATTTACAATGTTAACCGAGCCATATTAAAATGTTCATGCGTTGATTATTCTACACATATAATGCTACAAGTTATCCTGTGGCATAAAACCAGCCATATAAAATAACAAGTAGTATCACCACTATAGGGTTTTTATACGATTAACCAATGCAAAATTATTTGAATATACTATTTTAAAGTATAAGTTAACAACTTAACATGTATGAAAATAACTTCAATCATGAGTTGATTGCAATGTAAAAACTTAAGCTTATCGATGCTTTCTAATTCAAATTAAATTCATATATCATGTAAAAGTAGATGAGAATGTGAATTGAAAATATGAAAGATTGGGAAAGTGTTAGTATTATAGATGTGAAAAGGGGAGAAATACCTGGTCCCCATCTGAGGGAACTTCACCTGAACCATCAAGGAGGTCCAAAGCCTTAAGTCCACCTGAATTGGGTATCTCAAAGAAGTTTGATAAGGGGAATTTTGAAGAAGAAGGGGTGGGAGAGGAAGAGGAAGAGGATGAAGGAGGAGAAAGTGAGAAGATGAATGCAGAGAAAGTGGTGGAGATGAGAGAAAGAGATAAAGGTCTTCTTGTTGTTGAGGATGATGCTGAACAAGTTGGAAGCATGGCATTACATGGATAAGTTCTGAATGGCAAAGGGTCACAGACACGTGTGGCACTTGCAGAGACACAGCATTGTATTATCGTCTTCATTTTCTTAGTTGTCAAAACAAAGAACAAGTTCTTGAACTACTTGTTCCATACCAAATCGCATTTCTATAGTACTTTTTTTCTTTTCCTAATTTTTCTTCTTAATTTTGTTGACTTGGAAATGAGACATGCCATTGAAGTGAGAAAATTTTCACTCTCATATAACATGCTTAGGGTTTTTGTATGGTTTTTTTTTTTTGGGGGGGGTTTATGCGAATAGTTGTCGAAATACCAGTTGGGATTGGAATTTGGTTTCTGAGAAATTGAATTTTGAGGTGATTTTTGTATTTTTTTTTTTAAATAGTGGAATTGAGAGAAAAAAAAGCAGGAAAAAATTAAAATATTAGTGATTTTAAATGAAATAATTAGAGACAAAATTAGATAAAAGTTTAGAAATTTAAATTTAAAAAAAATAAGAAAGGTAATTATATTTAGTAAGTGTGTAGGATATAATTATTTAGACAAGTAAAAATTAGATAAATAAAAATTTAAAAATAGGTATATTTTAAAGAAATTTAAATTAGCAATATATGTAAATAAGAAAAACTAGGAACAAAAGAAATAAAGAATTATAGAAAGTGATGCAAAGTATGTAATATAATTCAATTTATTGAGTTGTAAAAAATATATTAATTTTAAAGAATAAGTGTATGTAATATATATCAATGTAGAGAAATAAATATTTGAAGAAATAATTACTTAAAAATACACATATTTTAAGGAAATATAAATTAAAAAATATATAAATAATTTTTTTATTTTTATATATATAAGTAAAAGAGATATGATTGGAATTTACTCTCTTATATAACTTTAAGGTTATCCTTGTGAAATTTACTAAGGTGAGATCTATTAAATAGAGTTGAAAAATTAATGTAATTTCATCCAATCACATAAAACGCTATTTGTTTAGAAGAACAAGAATTAATCCTTTTGTGGCAAAAAAGTATTCATGTGTTAAACCTTCAATTTTGAGTTGAGCAAGAACACTAAATAGAATCATGTTCGATTCACATCACTTTTGCTTTGCACCCCTTTACATTTCTTGTACATTGCTGAATTACTTTAACAGAAAAAGGTGAAGAATGAAAAGTAAATTGGACTTTCTATAGTGATGTGAAGTCCTCCAAATAAAAATGTACATGTGCTTTATTAGAGACTGCCCCACCCATTATTCCACAGTTTTTTGTTTTTAAGCTGAGCTTCCTACTACAATAATTGTTATCATAACAATATTTCTGTATGATTGGAATCAATCAGTTGGTCCCTTTTTTGCTGTTAATAATCTTCTCAATTGTAATCAGATAAAAATCACCTTCTATAATGTGACCTTTTAGACTTAAAAGAATGATATTTCACATTTAAGGCACAGAATTTTGTACCTTTTTGTTGTTTATTATTTAGCCAACTAGAACCATGTGAACAATTCTACATAAACACATTCACAAAACTGCGTGGAAGTTCTGGATTTAATTAAAAATTGGTATACAGAGATCTTTAAGAAATGTGCATTGCACATGGTGATGCATGTCATCACAGGTTTCACATTACAGGCTTTTGGATAGATAAGACTAAAGTAAAGTTTACACTGCTTTTATGAGCAGATAAGAATATAATTTTACCAAAGGGTACACTCTCCCTAAATGAACAATGGATGAGGGGTCCAACATGTCTACTCAGTTTTTCTAACTTTGTCCTTTTCTTATTGCTTCTAGTTTCGTCACAAATCTTCACATCATTTGGTTTGGCTGTGTTTGGACCCTAAATGAAAATGTCATGTATGTCGATCATGACAAGGATTCATTACATAAAGATTTGTTTTCTTCGAATATTTTGTTGCTGCATTATAGGCTATGCTTGTTAAAGTGAACTAACATTTTGTTGTTACATTAAACTAAAAATAATTCAACTCAATCCTACTTCCTTTCTTTTTTTTAAGTCACAGAACTTATTTGAGATTATCTTATTTAGACATACTTTACTCTTCTAAAACTTATTTTATATATTTATTATAGGACAATTAAAATAAATTGACTCAGTCCACGTATTTATAGCATTATAAGAAAGGTGTTCACTTATTTTACTAAACTTTAACAAAAGTAGAAAGTGATATTACAAAGATAGTAACTTTTATAATTGAAGAAACAAATAAATTAAATATCTAAATAGTTCAAATAATATTCAACAATATTCTAATCTTAAAAAAACTAAAATTTCAATCTACAATAATTAATAGTAGTAAATAATTACATTAAAGAAATTATAAAAAGTTTCTGGTGATAAATTAGAAATCAGCTCACCTCTATCCTAACTTGAACTCAAACTCATTACTGAAGTTAGATTTAATTTGTCCACATTTCAATTTTTTTTTTTTTTTCAATCCAACTCACCTCGAATTCATGATGAGTCAGATTAGTTTAAGAGTTTAGTGTATTTTGATACCTGATATAATTTATATATATAAAGATAATATTATATGGTAAATAAAATCAAAATGTTTATATATTTGTTTGATGTTATTTTACATATCATGTATTTTTAATTGGAGGTTATTGTACATATCAATCAATGTTAAATAAAAATAAGAATGTTAAAACAAGATATAAAAAAATATCCATAAAACTACTACTTTAAGTATTTTAAAATGGTGTGATTATTTCTTATATAAAGTTGGTTGACTCATCAGTACTGAGACTATTTGCATTAGTGTAGTAATAATGCTTTTGTTCAATTTGAGGTATATGAATTCAAATTACAATAGGTTTATTAAAAGAACTCAGGGAAGGTAATATTAAAAAAAAATCAATGTAAAAACAATAGTATGAAAAGGGAAACAGCTGTGGGTGGTCTCTGAAGATCCACTACATGCAAAATAAATACGTATTGGTGATCTCATAAGGTACGTATTTCATTTTTTTCTCTTTTAAAGATAGGAAGGAAGTGCGAGTAACTCATCTTTCATTGTTGGCTATGGTCACTTTAATTGGTTTTGTTTCGTAGCTCCCTTTCGGACCACAATGAAAATGACAATCCTTATTCTCCTGTGTCTTCATGCTCAGATAAACGGTGCTTCTGTACACCCAAATGATTTCATGCTCTTATCACATGAAGAATGAAGAGGCTACCACGTACATCCCCAAGGTTGGTACAGTTAAAGACAAAGACGGTAAATGGTATAGGGTAGGCCCCATCAAGCTGCTTCTTATTCATCGACTATTAGGGGGGGGGTCACCACGTGACTCAAACCCTCCTTAAACACCTTTATGCAACCCTCTACCACTTCTTCCATTTATTTATTCCTTCTTCCACCTACTTTCGTGCATGCTTTCCTTACTTTCTCTTCCTTTCACCCCTCTCTATTGGTCTCACTCCCTTGATGTTCAACCAATGAAGCAACACATTCGTTTGCTTTTCTTTCTTCTCTTTCTTTCCTCCTTCCTAGCTTCTGCCCGTCTCCTTCCACCACTGAAAGGTCCAAGACAAGGTAACTACATGACATGGTATGTTATGTTATATTATATTTCATGTTTTTGTCTTTGTTCACTTGAGGTTGGTACAACGTGATATAGGTGAGAGGGAAGTGGAGGTCAATGATAACGCTATTTCTCGGTCATCCCTTGAGCTAAATGATAATATGGAAGAAGTAAGAACAGATGTGATGTTTAACCTATCTGCATTTGCATGTTGCTTTCTCGTACAGAGTTTAAAACCAAAATGAACTTGTTTAGCCTGATTGATTGCCTTCATGGCCTGTAAAATATTTTCTGTTTATATTTGTATCCTCACTTTTAATAATAACAATGTGTTGTTTTCTTTTAATTTGTTTTCTGCTTTCAAAAGTTATTACAAAAACAAGAGAAAAGAATTCTGTCTTTTGTTTTCACTTTCTGTTCACTACTTTTTATAGACTTTTTCTAAAAAATTGAAAACATGAAGTATTTCTCCAAACCAAACGCCAATGGTTTAATTGCTCTCTCCAATTGGATGTTATTTCATTTCATACAGTTAATGGGTTCAGAGGAGTGCTATGTGAAGGATGAAGCCTGCAGTAGCAGAAGGATGATGGTGGACGCCCACTTGGATTACATCTACACACAACACCACAACCCTTGAATTAATTGAACTTGAACTTGTGTTCAAAGACAGAGTATTAAGTATAAGTCCTACTATAAAATCAATAAAACCGTGTTCTGTTTTTCCGGGATTCAAGTTGTGCCTGTCCCTGAAAAATGAAAAAAGAAATAATAAAACCTTTTCTATGATGTATATATGTCTATTCACAAATCATAAACGTCTAATATTGTTCCTACATAACTATGAGTAGACAAGACCATCTTGGTCACTTTGCCCAAACAAAATATCTAAGCTAACAATCTTTAGTCTTTGAATCACAGTTGTGTAATTTTAATTTCTTGGAGTTTCTCAGTTCCAAGTCTACCTATTGAGTTTCTCAAATGTAGTAATTATGCAATTTTAGTCTCTTGCACACATGCCAATTAGCATTTATTAAATCATCTTAACCGTCACTATGAAATGTTAACATGTCAGTAAAGTTGACATCTTAAATTTTCATCAATTACATGCCATCACATAAAAAATCAAGCAAGAAAAAAATACAACTAACAAATAAACTAATATTACAAAAGTCGTACAAGATGGTAAAATTAGAACCGTTAAGGGTTGCACAATTAGAGTACTCAGATACCGAAAACACAATACAAAGTACTTTTGACATTAGCACTCTTGTCACGAAAATGGAACACTAAATCTTTTCTTCTTTTCAAAGGAAGATATATAATTAGGATACCTTATCCCTTGTTAGACCTTACGGAATTTAGTGCCCATGAACAATAACCAGTTATGTTGCATCTGGCACAAGCACCACTAGTCCAATGTTAATGAGAACAAGTTAAAATATGCAGCCGATAGCATAAAAAAATAACATAAAATACCAACGAGGTATCGTTAATGAGTGTATTTACGACACAAGACATAATTGAAATAGTTTCATTAACTGATTAATTAACAAGATTAGCACATGGATGATTAATGAATCCTCTCCAATAAATAATTTGATTTGTTATTGAATTGTTTTCACTCGAAACAAATCACCTCACATGCGACTCAGTCACAGTTAGAACGTGTGCTGAAAGTAATGCGAAAAAAACTTAATATCAACTCCTGTGCAACAACGAACAGGGGGAAATTTGACAGTAGCATAAATGACAACAAAAGCAAAAGGCAAATTAAAATGCGTTGCAGAAATTTCTCGCACAACACATGCTGTGCAAATATCATTTATTAAGTACGTAATTGGCCAACTAAATGCTAGGGGGTAGTCAAAAGGCGTATTTATCTAGCAGAATCAACATTAACCAATAAAGGTTCAGCATCCAAATAGGAAATGTACATCTTTCTTCTTTATTGAACACCGAAAATGAAAAACTCAGTCAGTACTCTGCAAGAAAAATACAAATCAACATTCACTATTGTTCATAGAACTGAAATTTATAACATTAGGAAGCAATGTCCCGGTAGAAAGTAACACTGCAATTCCGAATCCCGTAGCGAAGGACGGGGTGTAAGGAAAACTCATAAAAGGGGATCAGAATAGTTGGAATTCATATGATACAGAGAATGCCATCCAACATTTGGATAACTCCTATAGCCATAGTGATTTGCCCCATATTACAACCAGATGTTGTTTAAAAGGAAAAACAATCCACTTCAGTACGCAAAATGAAGTAAGGCAACCACATCAATGAGCAAAAGTTGAGGTGCAAAAGCTAACGCACTTTATATACTTTGAACACTAAGGAATTTCCTCTTCCTTCCTGAGTGCAAAATAAACTAAAGAAAAAAAAAAGGTGCACAAAATTTGTGTCACCTCTAGAAACCAATTAGAGAAACAATTTAGCATTAAGAGCCATCAGTTTGATTAATTCAAGGTAAACTTTTGCTCTCTCACCTTCTAAGTTCTTGCTACAACAAAGCTCCAATGTTAACTTGATTTAATCCTGTCCCTGCAAAATGTAACAGTTCCAGACATTACCAGAAATAAAAGTCCTTCGATTTGAAGTAAGCAAATAGTGGAGGAAAAGGTCAGATAATGAAAAGGAAATAACAAAACAGATTTTTTTAACTTGAGAAACAGAGAACCCGGAACAATATTTGAAATGGTCTGGTAACAGGGCAAGTTAATTTTAAATGCTGAATTTCCACTGATATATCAGAGCATAGCAACCAAAAATTTAACCAGACCCTCTTTCAAATAGGAAAGGTATATTACATTGAACTTAAACCAGAAAACCTCGTTTCTGTCCACAAACATCAAGTAATAAGTCTTACCATCTCAGGGACACTGGAAATCAGATTATCTGATAAGCAATTTGCATGAATGATGGGACCCCTTCCGGTACTCATATCTCCAATTCCAATCTCACTGTTGATATCAGAGGTAGCAAAGTAAACAGCTCCTTTGTACATCCACCCCCCACTTTCCTCACAGTAAAAATCTTCAAATAGCTCACCGCATAACACACACAAGCATTGGTTTTCATCTGCTACAACCATAGCATCCTCTTGACTTCTGTCTGCTTCATCACCATATATATCTACAGAATCAGCCTCATTCTCTGATACAAATTCAGCCTTGCCAACAATCCAGTCACTTGACTTAAGATACCATCTCGATGGCTTAGTTAAACCATTAGCTTCTCTATCCCTTGTGGCATGCCACTCCAAGTGTCTATTGAACTGTTTCTGGAATCTAAGTCTAAGGCCACAAATGCTGCAATGATGTGGAAGATCATCAAATAATCCACTAATTACAGATGAATGGAATTCACGTAATACATCATGCTTAAACTCGAAGGCAATGAGATTTATGACTCCTGGGCTGGTTGATTCAGACAAGGATATGGGTGTTCTTGCGGTGTCATCAACCTCTTCTTTGATAGAAAGGACTGGAACAGCTGCAGAACCAGAAACTGAGGCCACAGGCAAAGAGCTACCTGTGGTAATGCTATCGCTTTCTTCTTCCAATCGAGTCAGCAACTCAGAGGACACCTTAGTAGTTGATTCTGTTTCTGCAGATATCAAGCCTTTTGCAACTAAAGAGCTTAAAAGGTTTGCAATTGGATTCAAGGTATTATTTGTATCACTTGTCTGGGCTGAGGCACTGCTGACATTAGAGGATGCAGGTGGTAGAGTAGATAACCTAGGCGGTTGTCCAGCCTTTCTTTGAGGTATTTTTGAGAGAGCTGATGAATTATCACTGGAAGGACCTAATGAAGATGGTAATGAAATTGCGGACACTGAAGAAATTAATGCGGCAGGGGAAGGACCACCAGTTCGTGAAGGTCGAACACCTAATCGAGTTCGAAGATTCCCTGTACTCGTGCTACTTTTAGTTTCTCTGGAAAAAGGAACTTTGGACACAGGTGGCTTCTCAGTCTTAATAGTAACCTCATCGTTAGAAGTGCCCAAATGCTGCTGATGCGTTGCCTGAAAAGTCATTGAAGAGAATGGATCCTGCAAATTTTTCAGTTGTGATATTTATAAGTTACCATCCTGAATATTAGGAGGAAGGGCAGTTGAAGAATCTTTAATATAGTGGCTCTGTAGACCTCCCAGAAATTCAGATGCCTTATGAGGCTGGGGAAGGTCTTCCTCAGCCAAATTTTGCAGAGGATGAGAATAGTGCCACTTACTGGGGGTGATGGAGACCTCCGTCGCAAAGGTGACTGTCCTGAAGGGTTTTCAGCTCCCAAAGAATGAAATGGTCCTGCAATTCCAGGCAATCCTGTGGTTGCACTTGACAGGAAAGGCCGATTCCCAATCCTGGCAGTAGAGGCACTTGTATTGGATGGTGTAGCACGAGGTGTGGACACAACTCTGCTGGACTGACCAGGCTTCCGATTCAAATCATCAATAGAGTGCTGCTCCTGAAATTGCCATGATAATGATGAATGATGCTGAGATGCAGGAAATTGCTTCTTTTCATTGGCTATTTCTCTATCAGCATTTACCACAAAAGAACTTCTGAGTTGGATGCGATCTTCAACTTCCTGCACAAAAAAAAAAACAATATATATATACAAACACAAAAATTAATGTGCATAGCTAGATAATGTTAACAATGCAAAATGACCAAGAAAAAACCAGGGTTGTTGTATTAACTGGTGAGTCGGTAATTTAAGGATCTGTGCTTCTAGGGATTTGGAGTTTAACTGACAGTAATTCGAAAATTAGGGTCAGGTTGTTTAGGCCCCCGAGTCCTGGGATGTGTGATTCCAATTCTAGGTACAACTTCATTTCTTTTTCTTCTTTTTATGGGGATTTTATGATTCCTTTAAGCTTGGGTTGTGTATCCATTAGAGTGTCCTGACCACCTAGAGTTGGCATATTATTCCATCCAAAACAGAATTTTATAAAGAATTTTTCAACCAAATCTTGGTTCCAATACTAACCCTATGGACCTATTTTCAGGCTTTATCACTGGTCAGCGTAAGAATTGGGTTTTTCATAGTACAACCCCTCATGCCCAGACTACTGGACTTGGTGCATAGATAATATGGTAGGTAACCCCTATTTTTTAATGAATCTAGGATAGATTTTGATAACATTTTAGAAAATAGCCTAGTCATCAAGCTTGTGAGATACGGATTGTTCCTCATTTATACTCTCCGGGCTTTATCTCTAACCAATTTAGCATTGGCTCCCAACATATTTTGCATCATTTTGATACCCAAATCACCAACTACTACCAAGCTTACCAAATTCTCATCGTCAGCAGTCCAAGCATCTTTGCTCAAGCTGCTAACAATAGATGTACCGTGACCAGTCAAGCCAGAGTTCATCTCATCCCATGTGTACTCCTCTTCCTCAGAATTTTTCCAGCTATTAGAGATCACACTGCTCTGTGTGCTAGTTATGTTATGTGCTGGTTGATGATGTGCATCCAAAATCATGGACTTTGGTGCTTCAGTATTCAAAAAACCATACTTAAGACTCAAACCATTTCTTTGTCCAGGCATGGTCCCCGTAGCAACACCAGACTTGTTGTACCAACCTTTGTCATGTCCTGACTCAATCACCCTACTACCAGGTCGGCTGATACCCAAGCCCAAATTCCTTGAAATATTGGAACCAAATTCATTGCTTCCATAGGATGCACCAGTGCTCCTTTCCGGAACAGAATCATTCAATGCATCTCTTCGAGCACGATGATCATTCTGCAATGTAGACTATCACATTAAATCATGACAACTGACAGTGAATGGAATAAGGGGAAAGAAACTTTACTTCACGTGAATTGACGTTAACAGTAACATTAGGATCCACCCATGATCGTAAAACACCTAAAGTTCTACCAGGCAACTCTTGGTCATCATTTGAGTTTGGAATTGCTCCAGTCATATCATCAACAACTCCTTTAGTCTTCAAGACAGAAAAAGTAGATGCCAAAAGAATTAAGCACTAGAGATGTGAAATAAGAAAGGATATAGTAACTTAAAGTAACACGACAAAGTCTCTTGTGGTACAAGAGTTAAATTATCAGCTCTGCAAGGCAGTCATTCTATGGATAATATCTACAGAACAGGACAGTTAGCTCTCAAGCAAACCCATCCCAACTGGGGGGAAGATTTTAATGTTTCCAAGTTTATGCATCCAAGATAGAGTTGGTTGACTAGATGTATAAAGTGCAGTTGTCTACGCTATCCCACAAGGCATTGTCAGTCAAAAAAGTGTTAACTATAAGAAGAGTTAAGGTGTGTCAATTAATCCATATGATATATCAGAGTCCATTTTCATCAAGGAATGAATTCATAATCCAACTCATCACAACACAAATTCGGTATTTGTATCTTGACCTATCCCAAACAAATCAATGTTTAAAAACTTTAAAGGATAAATTTGAGGTGCAATCATTTCACCTACCCTGCTGGACTGCTGTAGACGTTGCCTTTCTAAATACTTGGGATTAACATGGATACTATGAGGTGGACGTTGTGACTGTGAGTCACTCCTGAGTGTAGCAGAAGCAGAGGAGCCGTTGACAGCAGAAGTAAAGCCCAATTCTTTCTCAATAATCTGAAGTGTCTGAGGAGGAAAGACTCCTTTCCAAGTTCCAAAAAGATGCCTCATACTTTGATGGACAGAAGGATCAACCTGTTTGTATGCTTTGCAGAATACCTAATATGTAAAGATTAGAAACTATGAACTTAAAAATAGACATCTAAAATCAGAAAAACATGCAGCACTTGAGTACTTGCATAACATAACTACTTAATATATTCGTCGTAGACAAGTACAAGATGATGATTACAAGAGATGAAAAATGAAATCAATAAAAGGCTAAAAGAAGAATAAATGTCTGACCTCAGGTAGCCTGGCAGCGAAGTATTTTATATAATCCCGCCCAATATTCTTAACAATACTGTCTAAGAGATAAAGTGATGGCAGCTTTTGATCACTAGGAACCTGGAAATTCATTAACACAACTTATGAAAAAAAGACCTTTTTTAGTATAACAAAAAGATTAATGACCAAAGAACGAGAAAAAGAAAGCCTGCATGTGTAAAGTAATAGAAACTAACAATATACTTGCACTTGAAAAATAGCATTAAATAAAATGAAAATCAAGAAATAGTATATCAAACGCAATTGTATCTAAAGTTACATAAAAGTTTCAGTAAAATGTCATGACAGTTCAAAATTGTTAGTTATTTCAATCCTTGTTGTAGTTGCCTCCAACATTCAAGGTCTCGTAGTAAGGAGACAAATAACAAGAGTAAACAGACACAAAAAAGCAGGACAAACATTTTTGTCGGCCATTTTGATCATATGTTAACGAAAGTCTTAACAATGTACAAGATGTATTACAGTAGTCTTCAGGAACTCAAGAAATATGAAACGTCTTAGCCAAAATCTCCATTCCTATTAAAAGAATGTGATTCAACCTTCAAGATCATAATAAATACCAATTGTAAGATCATAATAAATACCAATTGTTCCTCCTACTATTTGATTCAAATTGATTTTAAAGGGATACATATTTGTTATCATAAATTACATGTAACTCCCTCAATCAAAGCAAATCTACAAGTAGAAAAACAAAATGATAAAATTACAATGTCTTTGTACAACTTGGCTATACAAATTCTGTCTAAAATATAACGACCACCACCCTAAATAAAATAAAAAATAAAAACGAAACTTCAGAAAAAATAAAATAAACAACCAGAGAGGTAAAACTTGAAACGATGCATTGGATCATGATCTAAAAAGTGACAAAAATACTGTGAAAGTACATTGTATATTACAAATATTAGAAATGGAGAGAGAACATTTATGAGATTGGCAACAGTGAAATGGTAATTTTTTTCCCGATATGATGTCTTCACTTAGATTGTTTTATAGATTCATCTCCCCTGTGCATACTTAGTCAAGAAAATACCAGGACAACTGTGGTGTACCGCTCTCTAATGATGCTGCTTGGCTGTTGCAAATGATTACCAAACTGCCATAATCTTGCAGATTGAAGAATGATAGCCTTTTTAACTTTATTTTTATTTTGATTGCAGAGCTCTATGTACGCCAAACGTTGAGTGTACCAATAAAATAAAATTGGAAAATTATAATAAAGCCCATATCTCCAAACATTTTTTTCTCCTCCCATGGCAACTGCAACTCTTTCCCCAATCACCAGACAAACTTCTACAACAGTTACAACAACTAAAGAACCACATTCCATTAATAGCAAACATTACAATACTGTCGCTTTCTCGGAAAGATGCTGTACCAAACCACATAGCATAAGAAATGACACCATTTATCACAATATCAGGAACACCAACATAAAATCAAATCCCGTTTTTCTTTTCAATTTCAAGTATGTTACAACAAATTTCTATCAGGATCACCGACATAATGTAAAATTCCTTTCCTTTTCTATCCGTTCAATTCAATCAGCAATTGGCTACATATCCCTAAGAAAAGAACAATTGAACAGAGAAACAGCTGCACAGTACTATAAACTAAGTTCACCTCTAGAATGTTAGCACAAACAGTTGCTGCAATGGCCTTCTCTGCAGCTTGGTTCTCCCCTGCAATGATAGTCAAGTTGGTAATTATCGGTTTGGAGTTGAAAGTAAGTTCTGCAAGAGCTGCCTTATACTGAGTAACAAGCTCCTGAAATGGCAGTGGCTGTGGCTGATAACCGCCACCTCCACCACCACCCCGGCGACCAAAATCATTGCTTTCAAGGTCTCTTTCGTTTGTTCTAAATCTTGCAGACGGTAACGTCGTAACCCCAGACATCACTTGTAGCTGAGGAAACTGTCTCGCACCCGAATTCGGAGCCCGATCCAGCTCATCCATCAATCGGGCCTTCTTCGGTCCTGGCTCTCGCGATCTATCGAACGGTCTACGCGAGTTCTCCATTCCCGCCAAACCAAACGCCTAAAAACTAAAATTAAAAACAAACCGTAATCCTAACCCTAATTTACATACAATTGCGCGCCAAAGATGTAGAAACTATATTACAAGATGAAAATAGCATCACTTTTATTGTATTCTTTAAATGAAATCAGAACAAAACCAAGAAAAATTACAAAACTGAAACAAGAAAAAAAAAAAAAACAATTCTAAATTGTACAATGATAATAGAAATAAAACCCTAATTTCAGTTCGTACAATCGAAGAAGAATAAGAAGAGCGGTAGAACAGAGAGGGTTAAGGAGGCTTGAAAAATGATTGCTCTGTGTATAATTAAGGAGGAAAAGAAGGGTTGGAATTGGATAGGGAAGAGATGAAATAACAGTGTAGACTCAGACAAAGACTCGTCATATTTTCTCATGTTTTTCAATGGATGCATTTCCTGCTTTTGTCCATAGCTTAGCTCCAAATTCAGTTCTTTTTTTTTTCACGTTTGATGATGTGGACACTTATGAATGGTGAAAATGGTGGGTTTTGAGTTTTAACATCGTAGAAATGGTGCATCAAACACGAAAATATCAAATCTAATTTTAAATTCTTTTCAAATCTAAAACCCTTATTAAAATTCTTAGTTCCTGTATTTTTTTAGTGGGGATGCTTGGATGATGGTACAAATATAAAGACCGTGTATTTTTTTATTGGAAGATGATGTTTTGAATTTGGATATGGATACTTTATCCGTTAATTGCATTGTGATGTGTAAAGGGGAAAAAATATTGTAAATCGTTAAGAGGGGTAAATTAATATTTTATTTTTTATTTATTAGTATAAATTTTGTGAAAAAAATCGGTTAATGATTAAAGAACCTGAGCTATGATGACTTGTAATTTAAGAAAATACAAAAAATTATAAAATAAGACACAGAACCTGGGATAAAAATATCATGATTCTTATGTGACTTTAGTTCTCTTTGAATTTCTCTGGCTTCAATCATTATAATTTTAATGGGATTGTTAAACTATTTGTAGATCATATTACAAACATGCTTAGTATGCAAAAAAATACGATCAATCAAAAAGTACAACTCTTTTCAAAACTAAGAATATCATTAAACAAAAATTAAACCTACGTGTAGAAAAAATCAACTAAAAATCAAATGTATGCGAAAAGATATCTCCTTATGTGATAGGTAATAAAAAAAACAAAAATTTATACAAATATATCATATAATAGCTTCCAAATCAAATTTTCCTTAAATATTTAGGAAGAAAAACATGTATGTTTAGTTATAATTGATTATTTTCCTCTTGAATATGTAAATTCAATAATAATTATATAATTTATTATTTTTATCCATAATTAATTACTTAGCTTCATGTTTAAATCAAACTTAAAAGAATATATTTTCACTTAAGATAATTTATTATTTCTCTTGTAATAGTTAATTATAATACAAGATGATTAATTATATAGTAATAGTTAATTATATTTTAACATAATCGATCACTATTTCTTAAATAATTTTTAAAATATTTTTAATAAATATATAAGTTTTCTCAAAGGCATAAAATAAAATATGAAATGATTAAACCAAAATAAATTTATAATTGATGGATGACTTACAATCTTTTATACATAAAAGCAAAACAACACCTTATCATACTGAAAATTAAAATTAACATTCTAAAAATGTTTTTAAAAAACTTGATTACTGTGATAGATATATATTATATAAAATAGGGAACATAATTGGTCAAAATATCAAAATATATAATAATACTCTAAAATATAAGATCACTAAGTATATGAAGCAATAAAGATGAGGAACCATCATTTAATAAAAAATGTAAGTGTGTCTAATAGATGCAAAACATTCAACTATAAATTATGTTAACAAATCCAACATGGGATGGTTAAAAACAATAGATGACAACAAATAAGACATGCATATGTGTTACTCATCCCAAAAAAAAAATTGTGTTCTAATTATCTAAAATTTATGTCAAATTTACTCTATATTTAAAGTTACGTCCATTTATTAAATAAGTCAACTAAGTTCAACTATAATACATGGGTTTTACAAATCCTCAATCTCAATATTGAGAGTAAACTACATAAGAAATCAATTCTTAAACCTTACATGATTTGATTTCACACCTAATAACATCATGTTAAGAAACAAACCTTATCCCTAAAAACATTAAAAATACTGAAAAAATGAATATAGAAATGAGAAGAGTGTCATTTGAAATAAATTAAACATTGCAAAAAAAGATAAACCTATATAAAAAAAAAACTGTTTTTTTTTTTCAAAATCAATATATTGATCGTGTAATTACTAAAAAAAAAACTCTAATAAATGTTTTTAGCTTAATTTAAACTCCATCTCAAAAAAAGATAAACTGAATTCAAAATGAAAAACTTTGATTTTGTGTCTTTTGGCATTGAGATGAAAAAATTATGTAGAATTTTATTTTACAAAATTAATTTGTTCATTTCACTAACTAGTAAAGTTAAGCAATTAATTAATCATATTAACGTATTAAAATAAAAAGGTTTAATTTACAAAATGAACTTAAATGGGATTAATCTATTAAAAATTCATTTTAACAAATTAAAATAGATATATCATAATTGCTCATGATTTTAATTTATTTCAATTGATTTAATCGATAATCCAATTGATAAAAATGTTTCATGTATTAATTCTAAACAGTCTAACAACATTTGAATATACTAAAAACACCTTTTAATCCATTAAAAATTGTTGATAACCAATAAAAACTTTAATACAATTAGAGATGTTTTCTAATTATAATGTAAGATTGGTATTATATATCAACCTAAACTTATAATTCTTAATGGATTACAAATCTTCAAATATATTGAATTTATTAAACACTCCAACCATGGTTTTAACATAAAAATTTCAATAAAAAAGAAGAAAGATTGATACCAAGAAATGAAAGGAAAGAAAGTGTATATTATCATCACACGAATATAAGACACTTAAGATTACATTTTCATAACAAGTAAATGATAAAACAAGATTTTTTGATAACAAAATAAAAAAAGTCTCATATTAACACGATAAATCCAAAAATTCAAAAATAAAAAGAATCCAAAACACTCATAATTTCAATTTGTCGAAATATGAGAAAGAAAAAGAAAAAAAAATAACGATGTTTCATAATCAAAATCATGACCTAATAACTTACTAGAAATAAGTAGGTTTCAATTACTCATGTTACTAAAATTTATAATACATTTAACTAAAACACTTAGCTTCTCTCATAAACTTAAAAATAAAATAAAAATTATGACCACATAATTCGAAATTTTAAAAATTAGTATAATCTTATAAACAATCTTACAAATCTAAATTAGTCATATCAACCAATTATAAGCAAAATCAGAAATATTTTTTAATATTAAATATTTAATTTGTTATTTAACAAAAAATAGTAGAAAGTAGAATGAAATTAACTTGACGACAAGAATAATTTGTTCCAACTCTTACAAGGACTAGTATTTAACAAGAAAATTAAAAAACAAGATTAATTAAACTACTATGTTGTAAAAAAAATTAATGTAAATAAAAATTGGAATAAAGCATGTAAAAATTTAGAGTAATTTACTTAAAAAATAACGTAACATGTAAGTCTCATTTAAAATAAAATAAAAAAGTTGTGTTATCTGTAACAACTACCTCTTTGCTCTAAGTTATTCCTCTAGTTTAATCTTTATATATTCATATAAGGAAATCAAGTCCTTAAATGATTTAAAATGATTTAAAATATTTGATAAAAATATTTAGTAAACCCTAGAATCTCAAGAAAAAAAAAAAGAGATAGTAGAAATTAAAAGATAAAGGAGTAGAGAAAGAAAGTAGGGTAAGGGTTTAGTTGAAGAGAAATAAAATTAGAAGGCAAAAACCCTTGCGTTCTCTTCAAAACCCTAAAACGTGTGAAAGTGTTGTGTGAGAACTGCATAGGTTGTTTTTCTTCCGATGTTGGAAATTAAAACCGCCAAGACCCGCAAGGGCAAGCGGGAGCTCGAGAAGCGCGCCCCCAAACTCGTAAGCATCCATTCCTTTTTCCTCTCTATCGTTTCTTTTCCCAGAAAATCGATACATTTTCCGGGGAAATAATTTTGCAGGTGGAATCGGGGAAGAAAACGCTGATCTTGCATGGAACGAAGACCAGCGGCGTGCTGAACGCTGTGCTGGCGCAGATTTATCACCTGAAGAAGGACTGCGCCGTCAAGTTCAGCCGGAAGAACGAGAACGTAAAGCCCTTCGAGGCCGGTGGCGAGACCTCTCTTGAGTTTTTTTCTCTCAAAACCGATTGCAGCATATTTGTGGTAAATACCCTCCGTTCCGTTAGGGTTTTGAATATGTAAATGACTTGGATTTTTTTAGTTATGTAGAGGATAGCCGTGATTAGTGAGATGATAGTGGTGTGTCCGAGTTTTTGTGTTATGGTAATACAAGTTTTTTTTTTTTTTTTTTTTTTTAAAAAAAA
>Ga0209489_104794_pt1 | contig 24476 bp, 14 predicted proteins | sample SiratrowhiteBW_FD_187527 | JGI IMG/M metagenome (GOLD analysis project Ga0209489, IMG submission 187527) | Root nodule microbial communities of legume samples collected from California, USA - Siratro white BW (SPAdes) (version 2) | ecosystem: Host-associated > Plants > Roots > Nodule | place...
CTCACTGCTCAAACAACTTCTCAAAGATCCGAACGGTCAGATTGTTTTACCTCACGTTGTGAACCTGCTGTCAAAGTTTCAGCCCGATCCAACGGTTAACAAGGCAGCAGCTGCGGTCGGAAGTTGCTGACGAAACTTCCTCCTTTTCTCTGTTTCACTCTCACTTTCTATTTCACTTCTCTGCTTTCTCTCTCTACCCCCTTGACAGCAAGAAAATGACTCTCTCCCAAAAAAATGAGAAGCAAAAGGAGACCTAACCTAATTTCACAATGGGCTGGGCCTCCACATAGGAAGTGAGCCCAAACCCAACAAGGAGAACATGGGCACCCCATTTTTCAAGTTCTGTTAATTATAATTAGCGAAACATTTGTGGGGTGTGGTGGTGCTATGTGGGGCTGAGCATGATTTCATTGAGATATTGGGAAAGTGTACGGGAAGGTTTGGATAAGGCTTCAATGATGGAGTGGTTGGTTCTAAGTGTGGACAAAAGCTCTAAAATAGTGCAATTTGTTAACAAATTGCTAATCTGGTGCACAACTTTTTTTAAATAAAAATTGGTAAATCGTATTGTGTAGGTACAATTTTAAAAACTGAAATCCTAGAATGATGACTTTTGCAACAAAACACTGAAATTGTGTTACGTTCTGACGATTTTTTAAAGTATGAGAAAATAGAAATGGTATCATGTGATGATGACTTATTCATTATAAAAAATTTCATTACAATTTTAATTAAAGTTAATTAAATTTGCAAAATTCCTATAATAATTCATGTTACATGTAAATCTACCACTGAAGTCGTACTAATATAACTTTTTCTCATAAAATCACACTTTCGTGACACGATTTATCAATACTACAATTCAAGTGTCGATAACAATTGCTAACCTTAATACCATGGTTTTAAAAATGGTGTGCAAGGGTAACTGTAGCTACAATGTTAAGGTTTAATTTAGTTTAATTTAATACCAACGCCATCTTTCTACAATTTCTTTTAATGTTTAGAATTTTGATAAAACAGCTATTAAAACTACAAATTTAAATCATAGTTAATTAATAGTGGCTGCTATTGATCGAGTCAGTGAAATTATTTTCATCTCGTTTTCTCTGCTGTCAAACCATTCTTTTTATTTCCCTCTTCTTCGTTGTTAACCCAGCTTTTACGGCTAATTTTGCTCAATTTAGTAGTTCAACCTTGCCTTTTAATACATCATTAAGGTAAACCTTGCCTTTTCTAGTTAATTCGGTACTTGTTGTAAAAGTTAATCTATATAAAATACGTATTTTGCACCTAATACAAAATAATATACAGTTTTTTCTAGTTCTTTTGTCGTGCTTTTCTTTCATTACTTTGCGATGTCTACATCCCTAACAAATGGTATCATGAGCAAGATCTTGGGCCAATATAAAAAAAAGAAATACATTTTTTTGTGTACTTCGAGTTCTATAGCGATTATCATGACAGGTCTCAATGAAGATATTTATGGGAATTTGTCAGTTGATTACAAGAATTGAGACAAATGAAATGTTGACATGAATGCACTGTTTGGTTTCTAGGACATTTCTTGATATTTTCAAGAATGATCATGAATCACTTGCGAAACCTACAACTGAAGTCCAGAGGCTAACTTTCAATGATAATCGAAAGAATGACGGTAAGGCTCTATTCTTTCTCCATCAATGAGTTGATGGTTCTCACTTTGAGAAGATTTTTTCTGCTCAAACTGCAATAGCTGCATCGTATCCCTATGTTAAAGCTTGTTCGGACGATGACAGGCCAAACAAGGTGAAATTGTACACAAGAAAATTTGAGTTGCTTCAAATGGAAAGCAACAAGAAAATTATGAATTTTTTTGGCAAGAATGCAAGTTCTTGTGAATCAAATGAAAAATTGGTAATATTATTTCAAATTATTAGTCAATGTGGAGGTGATGTACACCTTGAGTGAAAAGTTTGATTAAATAGTTATAGCTATTGAAGAATTCAAATATGTTTATGTTAAAAAATATCTAATACGAAACATAGTTGCGAGTTATTTAATAAAATAAAAAACCTTAATAGTTATATAAGGTTATTTACTTTGTAAATAGTTGATAGTAATCAATTCGATGGACTTTAGTTAAATTAAGATTCTGTCTCTACAAATAATTGACATTTAAGAAAATGTGTGTGAAAGATAGGTGTGATTAAAAAGAGATAGATTGAGAAAAAAAAATTGAAATTCTTTTAATTGGATCTCTTATAGATCAAGGTAAGTCTCTCTCACTATCTTATATTATGTGTGAACCATAAATTCTAAGATTCTGTGAAATATGTACGATTGACCGTTTTAAATTATTATTGAACTTACACTCTCAATAATGAAAGTAGAGGAGTTGCATAGAACGCTCGAATCACTTGAACATTATTTGGTCGAAAGAGACCAACAACGAGAGATTGTGCCTTGCAAGCCAAAGCTAGTGGTCATTTTAATGGTGATGAATCTGAAACTTGAAAGAAGGGTGGAGGAAAGAAAATGTAAAAAGGCAAAGGGAAGAAAATATTTTATAAGTTTAAAATCAAGTGCTATAATTGTGGTAAATGTGGGCATTTAACTCATGAGTGTTGGTAAGGCAAAGGTGAAAAAGGAAATGTAGAGGCACATGTAGCATAAAAGGACGAAAGCTCTTATTATAAGCATGTTATACTGACACAAGGAGTAGTCCTTTGATCTTTGATCTTGATTCAAGGAGTCAGGTCAAATTTGCTGATAATAGTTTTGTCATGGCTAAGTATTCATAATTAAGTGAATTTGAAAGTTGTTAAAATACTACAAGGAAAATTGTATTTACCTACAGCAAAAATCCATATGTAATGGATAGAATCCATATATAATTCAAAATTATCTACGGATTACATACGGACAAAAATCCATATGTAATAAGGTCGTAGATAATTTACATACGGATTTTACAAACGGATTTTTTCGTATGTAATTACACACAGACAAAATCTGTATGTAATTACACACAGATAAAATCTGTATGTAAGTACAAAATGTTTTTTAACATAAATTATTTATTATTACGATCATTATTATATTTTTATTATTACAACATATTACTTACTACTATTAGAATTATTATTATACTTTTATTAATCCTTCTGCATACATACACAAGTCGTAATCACTATACCAACATCAACTTTGCAATCATATACTCATTGTTATTATTCTTATTATGACTCTTGTTATAATTATTTTAGTCAATAGTAAGTATAATATTAATAGTACTAAAATAATAATATTATTATCTTTAATATTAATTATATAAGTTAATAATATATATATTCCATTTTAATAATATTATTTATTTTTATTAATAATAATGTTAATGTAATTAATAATAATAATAATTAGTAATAATATTAAAAATTATTATTATTATTATAATTTTGATAAAATTAATTGTTAATATTATCTACGGAAATGACAAAATACCCAATCTCTTTATTTCTCACAGGATTAAAATATATATTTATATATAACAGTGTTTTCCTAAACTTTTTCTTACAAATTCGTTCAAGATCTATTAATACAATCAATACCTACCTAATATAATCAAACATATCTCATGGAATATTACTAAATAGAAACATATATATAATAAAGATATACAATAATTATAATACCCCTCTCTAGTTGGAGCGTGAATATCTTGAATGCCCAACTTGCGAATTAAAAAAAAAATATTGTTGTTTTTCCAATGCCTTGGTAAAAACATCTGCAAGTTGCTCATTTGTGGGAACAAAACTGGGACTAATATCTCCGAGAATAATGACATCACTAACAAAATGACATACTTCAATGTGTTTGGTTATATCATGAAAAACTGGATTATGAGGAACGAACTCAAAAGGAAAATCTGTTCTGAGAACTTGACATCTCGTGAGACAAAAAATTCATTGGTTTCTATATCATACAAACGCCATCCCTTTTTCCCATATAGATATCCAACAAAAGTACATCTCCTACTTTGGGAATCAAATTTATCGCCTAACCTCCCTTGTTTATGAGCATAACATAATGATCCAAAAACTCGTAGATGATCATAGGTAGGGAAACAACCATAAAGCATTCTATAAGGAGTCTTTCCATTCAAAACTGAGGAAGGGATTCTATTTATCAAGTAACCAGCCGTGAGAATACATTCTCCCTAAAAATCAATAGATAAACATCCTTGAAATCTCAAAGCTCTAGCGACATTTAATATATATTGATGCTTACGTTCAACACGCCCATTTTGTTGTGGTATCCCTGTACAAGATTTTTGAAAAATTATTCCATTCTCAAGAAAATAATTTTTCATGCAAGCAAATTCTGTTCCGTTGTCGATCCTTATATTTTTCACTTGTTTATTAAATTGACGCTCCACCATGGAGAAGAACATTTTCAAAGTACTTGGCACCTCTTTCTTATCAATCAGCAAATAAATCCACACAGCTCTATAGTAATCATCAACAATAGTAGAAAAATAGGATGCTCCACATGAAGAGACATTTCTATAAGGGCCCCATAAATCACAGTGTACTAGTTCAAAAGCATCAGATGCTTTAAACTCACTTATGGGAAATTTATTTTCCGTTTGTTTTGCCCTTTGACAAACATCACAACATTTATTCAAATTTCCAGTACCTTTCTTAAGGTCTACACCTGAAACTATCTTGGTAGCTTGCATAGACGAATGCCCCAATCGTTGATGCCAAAGATCCAAAGACACCCCTTTGTCAACTTTCAAAGTCGTAATACGCGGTATCCCGACCATCTTCTCAGTTGGATGATTATTTTCATCTTTTAGCAATTTCATCCGCGCCTGGAGTTGATCAGGACTAAGCCCAAGAGATCCATGTCATTCCCATCCGATGTATTTCTCATGGTTGAGCTTCCAAGTATGACCTAGCTTGCATTGACCCGCACAACACCACGGTCTTCATTCTTTTTGTCAGTGCGCGGTCTATCACGCCACCACTCGGGGTATCCAATGAGTGCAAAGCAAGAATTTGCATCATGCCCACTACGTTTGCAATTGGAGCAAATCCTTGTTTTGTCTTTCCCATGTTGCAATGAGGATTGCGATCTCCTACCACGACCTTCATTCTTACTGTCAGTACGCGGTTTATAACCCCACCACTCAAGGTATCCAATAAGTGCAAAGAAAGAATTTACGTCATGCCCAATACGTTTGCAATGGGACCAGATTATTGTTTTATCTTTCCCATCCACTCTGCCACGAACAGCAAAATCTATTACCTCTCAATTGTCTTATTTCCCACGTGTCATGGTCTGTACTTGTTTTTCTTGAATTAGAATCGAGTAAACTTTGTTCAGATTCGGAAACAGATTGTGTGCCAAAATATCAGAATGAATAGAGTCATATATTGTGTCATCTAACCCCATAAGAAAGGTATGTACCCTCCTCTTCTCGTTTCTTGTTAAGAATCGGTCCAAGATTACATGTGCATCCTCCGCATTTACAAGTTGGTGGCTGATCATAATTCGTCAATGTATCCCACTACTGTTTAAGCTTTCTGTAGTAATTGACGATTCTCATTCCCTTTTGTCTGCACTCAACAAGATTTGACTTTATTATGATCCGTATGCAAAATTCGTATGTAATAAATCCGTATGTAAAATCCGTAGATAATTACATACAAATTTGGATTTGTATGTAATTACATACGAATTTGGATCCATAGGTAATAAATCCGTACGTAAAATCCGTATGTGATGAATCCGTATATAAAATTCGTATGTAATAAATTCATCTATAATGTTAAATTTACATACAGATAAAAATCTGTATGTAATAATTCGTATGTAAATCAAGAATTTCTTGTAGTAAAAAAAATAAAACTAAGCAGCTTGATAGTATGTTTTATAAACAAATTGTTGGATCTCTAAGATTTGTTTGTAATAGCATACTGAACGTTGTTGAAGTTGTAGTAAATTCATGGTTGATTTGAGGGTGATTCATATATTTTTGGTTTAAGAGAATTTTGATATGCTTGATGGAAACTACAAATTATGAAATTTTCTTCTTAAAGATTTCAATGATAAGTTGGTTGGATCTTTTGATAGTGACTGGTACGGAGACAAAGAATATAGTTTCAATTTTCAAGATACATCAATGTCTTAGGGTGTGTTTAGATTAGAGAGTGGATTTGAGAGAGTGAATTTGAAATGATTTGATATGAAAATGTGTGAAAAGTTTAGTTGTTTGGATTAAGAGAAAGATTGTAAGATTTGAGTAAAAAGTTTATGAAAGTTTGTAACTAGTTTGATAGATATAATAATATTTTAATATAATAAATTATAAAATTATTTTTATAAATAAAAATAAAATATAACTTATTTATTTAACGTAATTAATAATATTTTTAAAAAATTTATAAAAATATTAAATTAATTATTATTTTTAAAATAAATTTAATTTATTATAAAATATATTAATTTATTGATAAAAAATTTAAAATAATTTTAATAATAAATTCAAATATAAATATTTATTTTATAATAATAAAAAATCTATTATCATAAAATTTATTTTAATTTTAAATTATAACTTTATTTATATTATTATTAATTATTTTACTAATAATATTACATGATATTTTTATTACAAAAACTTATATAATATTTAATTTTTTATATTTAAAATTATTTATTAATATATATATATATATATATATATATATATATATATAATCAATTACGTTAAAAGTGTAAACGATTACACATATATATTATATGTGTAATCGATTACGTATATATTTATAAAAACAAAATATTTAATTAACTGTTTTAAAACTTTTAATTTATCATAAATTTAATTATTATATATTTTTAATTATTTATTATTTTAAAATATATATATATATATATATATATATATATATATATATTTTATTTTATTTTGTTTACTTTTAACTTTTTATCTTAATATTATAGATAGATAGAAATTCAGATCATAGATAAAAATGAATTTACTTTTATAAAAATAGAAATACCATCGTATCTTGAAGTATTATAATTCTTCTCACTCTTTATTAATCTATATATTCTTTGTTAAAACAAATATAAAATTTCTTTGTAATTGGTGTAAGTGTGGAATTGTCATGTGATGCAACCCAAATCATGATAAGAAGATAAAAAACAATACTTTTTTAAAAGTTATTTAAAGTCGACATTTGTTGCAACTAAAGTCACGACAAAACAATAGAAAAAAGAAAATCTATTTAAAATAAAAGGAAAAAAGTGTTATCACCGTAATTTATTATAAAAATTATGAAAAAAATTAAAATAAGGAAATGGTCTATGAAATTGGATTTAGGATCCGTAAGTCCATTATGTGTAAAAAGGTGTTAGCACCTTGCAACACTTATCTTAAGACAATACCTTTATGAGCAAAACTAGTTTGTTTTTTTTGAACTTTCTCGTACGTACGTAGTTCTTGATAGAAAACCGTGTGCCAGTGAATTGATATTTTTCAATTTTTGTATTTTTTTTTAATTTTTAAAAATTTGATATTTGAATATTTAACGGTTTTGAAGATTTTATAATTTTTCATCTTGATTAAACTACAAGGAAGTACAAATAACTATACTTGATGCTCTTAAGAATGGAATATAGTGTAAATTATTCATAGATATGACAAATTATTTCGTGAATTTTGAAGACAAAACATATTATTTTTGAATTTTTAAAAAAGAATATTGAGTATAAAATGATGCCAACCATCATACAAATACCCAAAAATGAATATTATTTTGATGTTTCACATTAAATATAGTATGACACTTATAAAATGTTTTAAATAATAAAATTAAATATCAAAGGACACGTGGAGCTCTACAAATATCTAAAATTATTTAGAAGTTGTAATGTCAAATCTTAATTATTGCATATATATGAAAAAAATAAAAATAAAATATGATGATGGTGTATTATAAAAAATTACAAAACATTGAGCTAAAATGTTAGACATAATAGAATGGGTCCAATTTTATTATTATTTCTAAATAAACAAGGTAGGGTGTATGAAATAAAAGAAGAAAATGCAATTAGTGGAACTAATGGGGCCTTAGAAAGAGCCCATGATTTCTTTAATAAAACATGGTGCAGGTGAAAAAGTGGTGTTGAAAATAAAAGTTGTAGGCCACCCGAATAAAAAGAAGAAGTGATCAGATTAAAGCAATTAGAATTGGGCCACTAAACACAAAGCTATTGTTTTGTACAAAGATAAGAAGAAAAAAAAAAAAAAAATTAAAACATTGTGTACATGAATATAGTTAAAATATGACGTGGGCCTTACTTAGACTAGGATTACTTGAATCACAAATTGGCAATGGCAGCAAACAAAGATGAGCAATTGAAGTGCAATTAAAGGCACCAAAAAATGATGTAAGACAGAAAAGAAATCATAAAAAATATGATGGTCTAACATATGCAATAATTTGAAAAGTGGTGTAACCACATAATCCTATACAGCAGCACTTATTTATTTATTTATTTATTAAAATAGGTAACGGAAACTGGTAAATCTTGCTTTATGATACCATTTCAACAAATGAAATTGTATGATAACGTGATAATTAAAAGAAAATTAATTACAATTAATTTTAATTAAAATTATGGTACACTTCACGCGATATCTGCCATTGAAAAAAATAAAACATAACTGAAATAGTGTCTTTCAGTTATCATATTTCCTAATTTTCTTTATTTTTTATATATTTAAAATTTTAAAAATAAAAATATTTTATCAGTTAAGTATATTATTTATTTATATAACATTTATCAATTTATTAATTAAGCTGTCAAAACAAAATTATTAGTTAATTTATCATTTATTTATATAATATTTACAAATTTATTAATTAAGTTTTCTCTTACATATGTTATTATTTTCATATATTAGAATAGTTTGTAAAATGTATAACAAAGTTGCTATGTATTTTTAAAATAAAACATTATTTTTAACCTTATTTTATTATGAAATAATAATAAGATGTGTAGAAAGTAAAACTTAGATAAAAATTTTAAAATAAAAATAGATAAATAATAAAACATGCAATTATATATGAAGAAAAGTGATTTTGATATAAAATACTATATATTGGTTGTGTATATTAAATCTTTACCCATTATAGTAGTTACCGTAAAAATTTTACACCATATTGGTCAATAAACGGTAGTTCCAACACCCAATTGCTCCAGCAGCCTTTAAAAGCATAGATGAAAAATAAAAAAAAAACGGAAACTACACACCGCAACCAGACTAACTTAAAACAACAAATGTGGTAGATAATGGGGTGTAAAAAAGAACACTGGTCCACGAGTTCAAAGAGAAAGTGGGGATGCGCATAGTAAAGAGAGGGTGTGAGGAGTAAGATTGGCCTGCTGAACCAGAGAGTGAGGGTGAGGGTGTGTGTGGCGGTGCGCATAGGAAACGAGGGGGTGTGAGAACTTATATTATCGACAGCGGGAGTGCGCTTAGGAAACGAAGGGTGTGAAAAGCTATTTTACCCTGTAGGCCCAAATGCAAAATGAGCGTATGAAAGGTAATCGTACGGGTGCAAAAAGTAATTTTTATTATATATATATATAAAACACCCAAATTATATATATGTATTTTTTATTTTATAAAAGCCAAAATCAATAAAATTATAAATTAATTATTTCCAACTTTTATTAAAAAGAAAGTATCTTTTTAGTTTTTGTAACATTTTAAATAAAAAGATTAAAACTTCTTTTTTTTAATATTTTTAAATTAATTAAATACACATTTTTTAATTTTTTATAAATAATTTTATTATATCTTTAATGAAATCAGGTGGTCACAGTAATCATCAATAGATAACTTTTATTGAAATAATAATCATTATTTATAATAATGAAAAAAGAGAAATTATTTTAACTGATATACAGATTTCTTTTTTAGACGTTATTCTCAAATGTTTACAATGATTTGTTACTTGCATAATTATATACAATATTTCATTGTCACCTTTTTAATATTTTATGTTCAAAAATATTTTACTTTATCTTTTATCAAAAAAAGATTTAAACAAAAAATGTATTATTTTAGCACTCCATAAATCCTTACTGAAAAAAAGTGTTTCTAGAAAATAATTATGTGTGTATGTAAATAGAAGGAAAATCCAAAACTCAAATTGAAGATCTAGAAATTTCCTCTCTGAAATGGGGGCCACCATATAATTTGATTTATGTTTCTTTGCGTGTATAACTTGCTCTCAAACACAAAATTGGTACATATTTCCATGATTAAATATATTTCAATTGAGACTAAATTACAAATTCTAAACTATAATTCCAATAAAAACAATACACTATAATTAAACTTAAAACAATATTATTGAATAAAATAATTTTTGGTGAATGTATTTTATTGTCGAGTAACTAATATTAATCAGATAAAGATTATTTCCAATCTTACACCCGTCACATTTTTTCATGAAAAAAGCAATTCAATTACAAAAATGGTATTGAAGAAAATTACATGTCAAAAAAATCTACAAAGTGGTAGTGGAAATCTGATGCATCCGATTGGGCTCTTATCTAGTCGGCAATTATTAGATTCATATTTTGACATCAGCAAATGACCAAATTTCAAATTTAAGGTCCCCACTTTTTGACCCAAGATCATGCCCCTAACACATGATAATTATGCTAAAATATTGCATTTCACTCACATATCATTATCACACCTACTACTATGTGTCAATCCTTATAAATTGGCAAGGTAGCTTCTTATTTTGAGACCAACATAGGACACTGATTCAAGCCATGGAAGAGATCAGGAACCCATCAGGGACTTCCCTTTTGGTACCATCAGTTCAAGAGTTGGCCAAACAAAATCTGTCGTCTGTTCCACAAAGATACATTCAGCCTCAACATCAAGAACAAACGGTGCTGTCCTCCCAACAACCTAATGGTATCCTTGAGATTCCAGTTATTGACATGCAGAGGCTGCTTTCTCAAGAATCTTCAGAATTGGAAAAGCTTCACCTTGCATGCAAAGAATGGGGATTCTTCCAGGTTTATTCAATGTCCTCCATTTTGTTGTAACTGTCATATATTTCTGTCTGATTCTGGACTCTAAAAACTCTAGATATGTATTAGAAATCACTAGACAGCTTAAACTATGAGATAAAACTTAGATAAAGTGTGTTGGAACATTTTGTCGTTTAATTGGAATTGAAGTTTATTCTCACTGATTTGCACAAGCATGATAATGACAGAAAACACTATGAAAATATACTTAAAGAACTCAATTCAAATTTTGTCCATATACGGCTAAATTCAATATTTTGATTTATGAATTGATTTAGTTGTTAATTGTTAATTGTTAATCTCCTTGTAGCTGATAAACCATGGAGTTAGCCCTTCCTTAGTGGAGAAAGTAAAGTTGGAGATTAAGGAATTCTTCAACCTTCCAATGTCAGAGAAGAAAAGGTTTTGGCAGAGTCCAGAACACATGGAAGGTTTTGGACAAGCTTTTGTTGTGAGTGAAGACCAAAAGCTTGATTGGGCTGACCTTTTCTTTGTGACTGTTCTTCCAAAACAATTCAGAATACCCCACTTATTTCCTCACCTCCCTCTTTCTGTCAGGTTCTCTCCCTCCCTCTTTCTTGTGTGAGATTACATATATAGTTTTTTTTTATTATGGTAAATTTATTCTTACCACACATATTTTATTTGCCAAGAAGTTTATTTTTTAAATTTGTTAACTAAATATTTGCCAAGAAGTTTATCCAATGATATTTTGCATAGATTGAGCTTTGATGCCAAGCTAGCCCGTGATATATATGATGCAGGGACACTTTAGAACTTTACTCAGAGGAACTTCAAAATGTAGCCAAGTTTATAGTTGAACAAATGGGAAAATCTCTGAAGATGGAAGAGGCAGAAATGAGAGATTTATTTGAAAATGGGATACAATCTATGAGGATAAACTATTATCCACCATGTCCTCAACCAGAGAAGGTTATTGGCCTCACACCCCATTCAGATGGAGTTGGCCTCACTATCCTTCTACAAGTGAGTGAAGTAGAAGGGTTGCAGGTAAGAAAAGATGGCATGTGGATTCCTGTCAAACCCCTCCCTAATGCCTTCATTCTGAACATTGGTGACATGCTGGAGGTAATATATTTACTCTTATTGCTTTCGTTTCTCAGGTTTATTACATATTGCTGATTCGGTCACTAAAGTAAATAGCAACTAAAATAACTTAGACAGTGATTGATTTTGGTTTTGATTGCATGTTTTACCTGGCAGATTATAAGTAATGGAATGTACCGAAGTGTTGAGCATCGTGCAATAGTGAACTCTGAAAGAGAAAGGATTTCAATTGCTACATTTCACTCTCCAAAACATGATGCTGTGCTGGGTCCCGCACCAAGCTTGATCACCGAAAAAACACCACCACGGTTCCAAACAACTGAAATGAAGGACTTTTTCGCCAATCTATTTGCTCGTAAACTTGATGGAAAGTCTTACCTAGATACCTTGCGAATATAACATTACTTTTTTAGAAGAAACAGTCGTAAGAGTAAATGTTGGAGCCTTGTTAAAGCAAATGAAGAAATGAACAAAAGAATGACTTAAATAAGTTTAAACTCATTAATAGGTAGCACTTAATAGTTTTTTTATTTATTTTAAATTGGGTACCTAATAAATTGCTTCTTTTGTTGTCTTTGTTACTTGTATCCGTTTTACTGTTCACATGATTATAATAAGGTGTTTGTTAAATTGTTTGAAGTGTCATACAAATTTAGTTTTGAACAATGATATGGGCTGAGGCACCACAGGCACCACTCAGGGTAAGAGAACAACAACCTTGATATCTTATTCTTCATCCATGCCCATGCATTCATTTGTGCAATGCACCATATGTTTTCACAATCTATTTTACCTTACCTGAATACTACTCTACTTCTATGGTTTTAAATTTCCCAAATAATAATTATCCACATCCCTTTCTAGATTAAATTCTACTTAACATTAATTCTACTTAACATTTAAGTCCAAGATATAGAATTGCTGAAAACTAGCCTTAAGTTAATTATAATGCACTGAACTAAGTTCGATCCACTTAGCACACTTTTCTCACACTACCCTAATTATTTTATACTTAAAATACAGGTGATCAGGCATCTCCTCAATCTCATTACAAAATTCGCATAAAATATTACCAAGTCCAATTCCTTTATTTACTAGATTAACCTCACTTGGAAATATATCTCAGATTACTTTTCAACCAACATATTGGACACTAAGTAGTATTCTTATACACCAAAACTGTTTTCTCCTTTTACATTATCTTGTAATACTTCATAGACTGACTTAATTGCATAGACTCCATTCTCATCAGGTTTTTTTTGTCTATGTATTTGTCTCATCAGTTTTTTTTGTCCATGTATTTGTCTTACTAATTATTGGTTGAATTTCATCTAAGAAGTGCATATTACCCTTCCTTTCTCACACCATTCTTTCTCGTCTCTATGAAATTTTTCCAAACCCAATTTCTTTCCCTTCGCATTGACTATTTTTTTCGGTAACTGGTAATAAGATAATATATTTACTATTTTTTTTGAAACTTGTACTAAGATAATATATCTAAATACTATATTTAGCAACTTAAATAAAAGTATTTAATGTATTAGAACTTAATTTTTATAACTTATATGATTTTTAAAATAAAATTGGATAACATATTATATTTAAAATTTATTGAAGCCTAAATAAACTTTATTGAAATTATGGTTTCATTGCTATATTGTATCTATTTTAATAAAAATATAAGATGGAGTCATAAAGAAAATGTGAAATATTTGTTTTGATGTGCTCACACATAATTTAATTAAAAAGTTGATCAAGAACAAAGAAATTGCGGGCTTAAATGTTCTTCAGATATTTAGCTAACAATCATCCTTTAAAGATGAAATATTTTATATGGAATGAGAGTTATATGAAGCATGAGATATTGTTTTCACCATAACGGTCAAAGTTTGTTTTTTCTAATTAGATCATACAGAACCATTTTGAAAGTTTTTTTTTTCTTCTATTTAATATATCAAACTAGAAATATTAAAATATTTCTTGTATCTTGGAAAATTTCACGATGTTGAATCAATATCTTCTCTAATCTAGTTTCTTCGAAATAAAAACTCTTGCTCTCTCTCATCTCTTAAATATCGTCCATATATATCATACCTACCATAATTAATGAGAAACTACAAGAAGAAGAATGGTGTTCCTTTATTTTGCCTTTAATCCATGCCATTGATATCGTTCCATTTATCCATGTGGTTGTTGTGTCCTCAATTTGTTCATTGCATTGTCAATTAATGTACCCTTAAGAAAGAAACTACATAATTTAACACATTTAAATGCAACTCACAGTCCATCCTAACTACGTCGAGTGATCCACTGATCCGTTTTAGTGAGACAAAAACTGAACATACCAAAAAGGCTACAAATTAACCTTTTACTACCCTTAAAATAAATTGAACTGAACTAAACTATAAAAGAATTAAAAAAATAATTAAATGAATTAACTTGAATAGTTAATTCAACTAAACTATTAACTATTTCTATATTTGAAAAACTGAATTGAACTATTATAGTTACTAAACTACATATTTATTTTTGTTGAATTGAAACTAAACTGAAAATTTGCTATTGTAGTACAATATGAACTAATGAGTTGAATTTCATTTAATTTAAGGAAAAATTAATTAAACATGAAAAATAGTTGGGTTAAACTAAACCAAACTAAGGAAATATTTCAACTAACTGAACTAATTGAACTGTTTTTTTTAGTTAATTACATTCCATATATTTTAAATGAATTATTTTTTTTCAAAAATTAAATAATTTAATTATTTGAATTACGTTCATATTACATATGGAAAAGAGATAAAGATAGTTTATTACTAATTATTTCAATTTAAATTCATATATGAATTCATTTATTAACAATATATAGGCATCAATCTCTTATAGACAATTTATATCTGAAATATTAATTTAAATATCGAAGTCTTAACAAAGAGGAAAATGAAAGGTAAAATTTTAGCCATAATAGCATAAAAATGTTCTCATTTTTAAAGTAATAATACAATATAGTTACTAATATATTGATATGCTTTCTTAATATTGAAACAATTTTCAACCAATAAATTTATTTACTTTTATTGATAAAAATAGAATTGAAAATTTAGTTTAATAACGCACAAAACTATTCTTTTAGGAGTTCAGTTTTTAAAAACTGAACTAAAACACAGTCTAGTTTAACTTTTAATAAACTTGGTTCAATTTTTTTCATAGTTTAAGTTAGTTAAATTAACTATTTATTTTAGCTTAGTTTTATTAACATCCTAATCCTAAGTATGAATTTGCATTAACTTTCATGACATAGCATTGGTTTTTGGTCAATATCATAAATAATTCATATATTTTTTCCTTTTTAAAAAAATGGCTATGTAATTCATTTAACACATGTGGATCTCATGTTACAAAGATACTTGGACGCAATACCATATAATTTTATATAAGTAGTTGTCCAACAGCGACAGATGAAAAAGAAAAGGAAGGTTTGAAACATATACCGATCATAAAAAAAAAAAAAAAGAAGAAGTCAAAGAAGTAAAATTCTATATTTTTCAAAATTCAGAAACTATGTTTAATTTTGTTTTACTAAAAAATATTGTTGACGTGTATCACACAATATTGTACCAAAAAGACAATGCAATCGCGTTACACGTGTAATTTGACTTGTGTTAATTTGATGGAAGTCAATGTCATCAGGATAGAAGATGTTATACCAATCTCAAGTACATTCAATTTAAATTATTTTTATTTTAAAATTTAATTTTTTTAAAATAAAATAATTTAAATTATTATATTTTAGTTTTTTATTTACATATAACATTTCAATTACTGGAAAATATAAAATTTATTTTAATATTAAATAATAAGTAATAATTCAGAAATATCGGTAAATTATATCTTTTTGTTAATATTAATTAAGGTTAATTATTTTACTAAAGTCTACTAGTATTTTTATAATTAATAAATGTAAATAAATATATTTTTAATATTAATCGAGATAATTATCAATTGATATGGATAACAATTTGGTCACAAAAATTATAATTATTATTTTTAATTCTTTTATTTAGGTTATTTTTTTACTAAGGCTATTGGGATAAACCTTGTCCACACCACATCCAATACAAATCCTAGAATAGCCTTTTTAGCCACCAATCAGCAAGGAGTTTCAAGTCATGCTTTTTCTTAGATATAATAAAGCAAAAGCATGTAGCTCATGTATTAAATAGTCGTAACCACTCTCCTTGACTCTCCCTTAATACATGTAACGCAAGAGAAGATTTAAATATACCATTAAAGACACACCTAATATTACAAAATATTTTCAAAAACAACTAATTTAAGGAGTACTGGATAGAGTTTTTTCATGTAGAGTTTTCTCCACTAAAGGAAGCGCCAACCATGGAGAATATAACATGTGGCAGTACTTAATTGGAAAGCAAGGAATGCTGAAGAAGCCAGGGTTAGGGAAGCTTGTGATACACACTAGAGATTTCCAAACTTCTCTTACAAGATTTTTTTTCTCAACTTTCTTCTATAAATAAGTGTGTACTCAATGTAAAATATCTTGATTCACATTATTGAAATGCTGCAGAATTTTTACAACACTTGTGTTAAGTTCTTCCTTGAATTCTCTTTTTAAGAAAAACTTAGAGAGACTCTTGGTAGTTGGCCTATCCTCTACCAAGGATCCTACTCCACCTAGTTCACAATTCCGTTGTGATCTTCTTTTGAACATTTCATCTCACACACACTCTTCACAAAACTTGTGTCTTCAGCATTGCTTCTGTATCTTCAAGGAGCTTCTATCACCATTTTTAATAAGTGCAAAAGCTTCTCCAAGGCTCCTCTTCATCAGGCGGAGTTCATTGAAGCTAAGCATCAAGGGAGCTCTCCATCACAACCAATGTTACATCGAGCGTCAGTTTAGGCTTGCACCAAAAATTGAAAAATTCTAATATGGCGTCAGGCTCAACTCATGTTGCACTAGGTGTGATATTCGAAATCTGTGTTAAGCTCCATTCACGTTGAGTTGGGCGCCATTTGAATTGTGAAACAATTTTTTTATTCTATATAGATCTTTGAATTGCCTCATTGAAAATGCTTGTTTGATGTTTCAAGCCTAACAGATTGTCTAATCATGATCAATGGTATCACACAAACACAATGACTAGAACAACAAGTTAGTCCAAATAATATTTTTATGTATAAATAAAATAAAAAAAAATCAAAACTTTAACAAAGTTGCACTCCCTATTCAAATACACAATTTATTCTTTTGTTCATATTACTCAACCCAGTTAATTCCTTAATCAAGGTTATCTACAGATTGAAAGACAATAAATTCATTCTTGGACTTGATGAAATTCTTTCCTACATTGAGATCATCTTACTAGAACAAGAAATAAAAGATTGCACTTTGTTCCCACTTGTACATCTTCGATTAATTGAGTTTACTAAAATTTGAATGTATCTCCCAATACCATTCAACACCTAAGATAATGTTAGCAACAAAGGTCTACAATACAAGCATTAACAATAAAACTCAATCAAGTAAGAATACGATTAGGATCATTACAAATATTTCTCTACTATAAAACATTATAGCACAAAACTCAATAATTACATATATAAAAAAGTAATTATTGAATAGTTAAAATAATATTAAAAAACTAAAAAATGAAGTCTAAAAGAGTTATGAATACAAAATAACCTATGTAATAGTAAATTTTTGACTTTTTATTTTCAGAAGAATGACAACACACACGTATATAACATGCTTTCACTTGTTATGTTAAATGAAGCTTTAATAACATATGATTTGTTGGTTAGACTAAACAAAGTATTTGCAAGGTCTAATACTTACAAAAATTATCTTTTACACTTTGTTAAATTTTTATCAAACAAATATATAGAATAATTATAACCTACAACTTAATTTTTTTTTCACTTTAGGAATAAATACTGAATTGAATTTATGGACATTTGTTTTGAATGAATAAAAAAATTATTTGATAAACTTTTGATTTCATAATTTCTAAAAAAATTAAGAAAAAAGAAGAACAAATAATGATGTTATAGAAGAAACATTTCCTCATCCTGCTTCTGTTGTTGTAGTAAAAAAAAATGTTGTCTTAAGTGACTAATGAAAGGGCTGGGTTAAGCATTAAGGGTAGACAAAAAGATAATTTTCTTTCTATCTTTAATCCTTTAAATTTTTTCACCTTAACTTCACTAAAATATCATTGTTAGATTTAAATAGTACATTCGAAATATTGTCTATTTTGGAATTTGGTGACTTTGTTCTGGAGAGAAAGATGTGTAGAAATTATTGTTGCTTTCAACTCTTAAGCAAGTGAGACTTTTAGGCATATTCTAACAAATTTTCCAATTAAATTTTTTTTTAAAGACTCATGTTGGGCTTCACTATGGATTTTGATATCTCAGTTAGGTTGACACATCAAAACTTGCGAATCATTTGACATCATGTGAAAAATTATTCTTAAAGAAAAACAAAAATAATAAATAACAAAAAACATGGAAGTCATATCAAACCCTTGCAAAAAGGAACAAACTCCCTACAAATTAAACAAAGTACGTTGAAATCTATTATGAAGAAAGTCCAGTCTAATACAATCAGGTAAAGAAGAATATAGGCAAACTTAACCCTATTTTTCATACCTAAATTAGTGAATCTATAAGCTCAACTATTACACACTCTGAAGACACGAGTCACTCTAAAATCAATTGTAGCACAAATCTTTAGACACTGATGCCATCTCCCTTTAAAAGTCCAAGGAATAATATAACCCAAACCAAAAGGATGATAAATAAAAAAAGAGTCACGCTCCAACCAAGGCTTTTTAAAACCCCTCAATTGAGCGTATTTGATAGCCAAAATGACACTTATGACTTCAACATAGAGAAGATGTTGAATATCTAAGAAAGCATAAAAGCTACCCACATATTCCTCATGCCTGTCCTTGAAAATACCTCCAAAAGCTACAAGGCCAAGAGCCCCTCTAGTAGCTTTGTTAGTGTTGACTTTAATCCAACCAACTTTAAGAAAGTGAGAAAAGACTTACAAAGAACATAAGACCTTTTAGTTCTATTGCTAATACTAAACTACTTCAAAATAGAAAACTCTAAAATTTGGTTAGCGGTATAGTTTTTGGAAGTGTTACTAGAGGTCCGAATACAATCCTTATTAACATGTAAAGCAGTATCCGTGCTAATAGTCTGCTGAAATTTGTTAGATCATGGTAATGGTTGAAAGCTTAACCAAACGAATAAGAGGACTACAAAAACTTCAAAGAAAGTAATAAAGCTAGCAGAAAATAAGTCCAGAAAAAGACCAGAAAAAATATTTGAAATCCAATTACATATAAAGGAAACAACATAACAATAATAGATGATCAATATCCTCAACTTGCAACCTGCATTGCGAGCACATAGAACAAAGAGAAACACGTCGATATTTCTATCACCTTTCGAAAATCAATTCATACATACCTTCTCCTTTCAAAAGATAAACTAACAGTCAAGAGATTTATTTAAAGCTTCATAAATAGACTTCTCTTATGATAAAAGATTGAAAATATCACAAGAACGAGCAATAACAAGTTTGACGTAACTTCTAATTATATATTGTATATTGTTGGTTAGTCTGATAATGATTTGTTGATTAAAATTCCTAATCATATAGAGATTAAGGATGTTGTTTTGATCTTAATATGAGTAGTGCTCCTAGTCGAGATGACTTTGACGGATATTTTTAATCAAAATTTTTGTAAAGGAATTTTGATTAGCTATATTCAATTATTGATTCTAATAAGCGCAGGTAATTTTTATCATTATTTGGTTATTGTCTCAATAAAATTATTTATTTTGATGATTAGGAGCTACTTCAATTTTGGAGAAGAACACTGCAATCCTGAAAATGTGCCATCTTGTTTTATATATAAGCTTTAAGTGATTGAGTTTGAAACCTTAACGTATTGAACATAAGCTACGATTTGCCAAATTTGCACTGGAACATGCTCGAGTCTTGAAGAGGGTGAGTTTCCGACCCATTGGGATATGCCCAAGTCAATATTTGAAGAATTTAGAAAAAATATATTATCATTTAAAAAGAACATATCATGTAGAAAGAACTGGGCGAATTCTGCAATTGTAGATTTTTTGTAGCTTAGAGAGACCAATTTAAGGTTTAGGACTCCAGTTCATTCCAGGCTGACTGTCTCAATTTATACCTTTCGAATTATTTCTGAAGCATTTTTTATCTTAATTAAAAAAAAGGTAACGGTGACTTTTTACTCAAAATGATTCTCCTGCAAAGCTATACACCATTCTTCTTGTAAGAAACTAAATGAGCTGGAGTATAAAAGACCATAAACCAAAAATACTTTTGAATTTAGCTTTCTGCTTATTATTGTTACTCTTGGTTTTCTGGTTATGCAAAGAGTTAGAACTGTGACATATATTAAGCACAAGACTTTACATTTGACAACTATTAGCTTTCTTTTATCTATTTTATTGACAGAGTATTGCATAAATTAAGAAATGTAGTAACTATTTATTTTATCTTAATTTTAATTGTTATGAGCTTTCTTATATTTATATTAAACGTCTTATTATAAATTAATATAAGAAAATGAAAAAAATAACGAATATTTTTGAATTTGTAAAAAAAACAAATATGATTGAATCACCATAATTATGGACCCATTCGGCGTACTATAATTATAATACCACCTTAAACCTTAAATAATAGAAGTCCACGTCCATGCGCTGAATTTCAAAAGGCCTTTACACAATATGTTTTGTTAGAACATAAATAAACAATCTATATATCCCTAATTTAAATACATACAATTGCTAGAATTAAAAAAAATATATACAAAATAATAGATTAATGAAATCATCAACTCCAAACCAAAACATTACTTTAAAAAGATTTAGTTGTCAAAAAATTAATCATGTAAAAGTAAAACTTTTACACTTTTTAAGGATTCTTGAAGTTTAAATTTGTATTAAATTACTAACTAGTTATAAACAACATTCTAAATCATTTTAGACTTATTTTTTTTTTTTTATATAAACCCTCTAACGAAAATAGTTGAAACCACTAGTTCATTAAATCACTAACATAAATGTTCAATAGGTAAATAGAACACATTCAAATAGTGAGAGAAATGAAAATATGAAAATAACATATTGACACTTATGGTGAGATGAACAAGTAAATGATATTTTATAAAAATAGAGAACAACTCAAACAACCATCCAAATTAAGCAAGAAATTTAAAATTGGTAAAGACGACACAATCTCTTCTTTTCACTCTTTTTGTGTTGTGAGTAAAAGACCTACCAAGTCACATTAGCTTACTAACTTAAAATTCCTTCGCTTGCCAAAGTATTTTTTTATTTTAAAAATATAATGTTCTTTGACCTAACTTGAGGAGGACCTACAACAAACTCCCTCTCCGACTCGAGACAGGACAAATGCTAACCTAAAAATAAATCAACAGGTTTCAAACTTCTCATTTGGTAGAGTTTTTATCATCATATCAGAACCATTATCATCTGTATAAATCTTCTCAAGCTCTAATATTTTAGAATCCAAAATATCATGGATTCAATAATACCACACATCAATATGTTTAGATCTACTATGAAAAGAAGGATTTTTGCCAATAAAACATACCTCTGTTGCTGAGAACCAAGTTCTTGCCCAAATTTCTTCATCCAAAGTAACTCTTTACATGCCTCAGTAATAGCAATGAACTCAACCTCAATTGTAGACAATACAACACACTTTCGCAATCTATATTGCTAAGCCACAACTCTCCCTACAAAGGTGATCAAATAGCCAGAAGTATATTTTCTAGAATCAACATCCCCTGTCATATATGTGTAACCACAAAGAATAAGTTTTCCAATTCCAAAACACATTTTCAAATTTGAAGTACCACATTGATATCTCAAGATCCACTTTACAAATTTCCAACGCTCAAGATCAGGATTAGAGAGAAAACGGCTAACAACACCAATAACATGACCTATATTAGGTCTTGTACAGTGTAGATGCATAGGGAACAAGTTGCGTATCTTGTAAAGCCAAAGGTGTAATTACAACTTTAGCTTTATGCATTTGAAAACGTTGCAGTACCTTCTCAATGTACCTTTCTTGTGACAACTATAATTTCTTGGCCTCTTGATCATGAGAAATATGCATGCCAAAAATTTGTCCTGCTGGTCCCAAGTCCTTCATTGCAAATAACTTGCTAAGCTCCATTTTTAGTCTGTCAATTGTAGAAAAATTATGACCAACAATCAACATGTCATCACCACAGAGAAATAAAATAATGAAATAAGTATCAGAGAATTTCTGCACAAAAACACAATGATCGGAAATAGTCTTTCTAAATCCCTGTTGGATCATAACTGACTCAAACTTCTTGTACCACTGTCTTGGGGCTTGTTTCAACCCATACAAACTTTTCTTCAGCCTGCAGACATAAGTCTATTTACCTTTCATCACAGAACCTTCAGGTTGCTCCATGTAAACTTCTTCCTCCAAATCACTATGAAGGAAAACAGTTTGAACATCCATCTACTCAATTTCTAAATCGAGACTAGCTGCTAAAGCAATAACAACTCGAATAGAAGACATTTTAACAAGAGAGAAAATCTCATCAAAGTCCACACCTTTATTTTGACGATAGCCTTTGACAACTAGTCTAGTTTTGTATCGTGGAGTAGAACTATTCTCTTTGGTTTTCAACATGTAAATCCACCGATTTTGCAAAGCTTTAATATATTTTGGCAACTTGATTAACTCAAAGATGTGGTTATCATGCAAAGATTTCATTTCATCTTCCATAGCTACAACCCATTTCTTCTTATGCTCACTCTCCATAGCCTCTTCATAGCATTCAGGTTCTCCCCAATCAACGAGAAACACATATTCATTAGATGAGTAATGAATAAAGGGTAAACATTGTCTAGAAGACCACCTAAAAGGAACACAAGGTTCACCAACAACAAAGTTATTATCATTACCAATCTCAATAGAATCATTTGTAATATGATCTTAAACATCATCATTTTGATTGTCAAAATATGCTACATTAGGCATATTGATTCGAGGAGTTGGATCAAAATTAGCCACATTGTCAGTGCTTGGAGACTCTGATTTTTCTATCTTCCCAATATCTTCAATGGTTCGACCCTCCACAAAAATTATATCACAACTTCTAACAAGCTTCTTTTCAACATGATCATAAAATCTATATCCAAACTTATCATGGCTATAAAAAATGAAAATCCACTCTTGTCTGGACATCTAATTTACACCTCTCATCTTTCGACACATGCACAAATGCCTTACTACCAAAGACATGAAAGTGATTATGAGAGACATATTTATGATACAAACACTCTGCCAGGAACATCAACCTGCAAAACAATAATAGGAGATATATTTATAACGTGCAGTAGTATATAAAGCCTCACCTCAAAAAAATTCTGGCAATTTTGCTTCAGAAAGCAAATATCGAACTCTTTCCATCAATACCCTAATCATACTTTCTGCCAAGTCATTGAGCTGAGGAGTCTTAGGAGGCATTTTCTGGTGTCGAATACCATGCTGCCTACAATATTCATCAAAAGGTCCACAAAATTTCGTCACCATTATCAATGTGAATACATTTAAGCTTCTTTTCGGTTCCTTTTTAAATTGAAGCTTGAAATTGTTTAAAGACACCAAGCATTTGGTCTTTCGACTTCAAAACATAAACCCAAAGTTTTCTCAAATGATCATCAACGAAGGTGATAAAATAAAGTTGACCACTAAAATTCTTAGTCTCCATCAGACCACAAATGTCTAAATATATCAACTCAAACACATCTGATTTTCTACAAGGAGGATGACCCTTGAAGAAGACTTTGTTTTTTCCCAGCCAAGCAATGAGCACATTTTTTTAATTTGGCTCCTTTCAAACCTATGAGTAAATTTTCTCGGCTAGACAATTTGACCCTTTCTCACTAATGTGGCTAAGCCTCTTATGCCACAAAAAAGATGAGTTACCAACATTTCTAACATTAATTAGAATAGAAGCTTTCAGCTAATACAAAATAGAAAATTTCTTACCACGAGCCATAACCAAAGAACCCTTAACGAGCTTCAATTGTTCACCACCAAAGGTATTAAAATAACCATCATCATCTAGAAACTAGCAGAGGTCAAATGCAAACAAACGTATGATGCGTGTTGAAAAATATAATGGTCAAAGTTCAAG
>Ga0209489_104795_pt1 | contig 24473 bp, 21 predicted proteins | sample SiratrowhiteBW_FD_187527 | JGI IMG/M metagenome (GOLD analysis project Ga0209489, IMG submission 187527) | Root nodule microbial communities of legume samples collected from California, USA - Siratro white BW (SPAdes) (version 2) | ecosystem: Host-associated > Plants > Roots > Nodule | place...
TGCTGTTCGGCTAACGGTTCCCATCACCAGGGTCCGTAGAGGACTCTCACCTCCAAGTCATCGATCGGACACCACTCCAATCAAATCGCGCCAGTCACGGCGCTCCGCGCCATGCCTGGCGCACAAGAAAAAGGCCGGGATCGCTCCCGGCCTTTCATTTTGATGACGCTGCGCGCCGCTTACTTCGCTTCCGCGCGCTTCGGCGGGGTCGCCGGCCACGACTTGATCAGCGTGTCGTAGTCGACCGTCTCGCCCTTCGGCTTCTCGTTGGCGAGCTTGCGCTGGGGCGCGATGGTGCCGTCCTTCTCGGCCTTGGCGAACCAGTACTCCGGCTTCTCCTTCTTGTGCAGCTTCGGACCGCAGGCGCCCTGCACGCCGGACTTCTCCAGACGCTCCATCACGGAGTCCTGGGCAGCCGCAAGGGCATCCATCGCGGCTTGCGGCGTCTTCGCACCGGACGACGCATCGCCGATGTTCTGCCACCACAGCTGCGCGAGCTTCGGATAGTCGGGCACGTTGTTGCCGGTCGGGGTCCACTGCACGCGGGCGGGCGAGCGGTAGAACTCGATCAGGCCGCCGAGCTTCGGCGCACGCTCGGTGAACGACTTGTCCCAGATGTCGGATTCACGGATGAAGGTGAGACCGACATGGCTCTTCTTCAAGCTCACCGACTTGGAGACGATGAACTGGAGATAGAGCCAGGCTGCCTTGCGGCGGTCCGGCGGGGTCGACTTCAGCAGCGTCGCGGAGCCGGCGTCCTGGTAGCCGAGCTTCATGCCTTCCTTCCAGTACGCACCGTGGGGCGAGGGCGCCATACGCCACTTCGGCGTACCGTCCGCGTTCATCACGGCGATGCCCGGCTTCACCATGTCGGCGGTGAAGGCGGTGTACCAGAACATCTGCTGGGCGATGTTGCCCTGCGCCGGAACGGGGCCGGCTTCAGAGAAGGTCATGCCCTGCGCCTGCGGCGGCGCATACTTCTTCAGCCACTCGAGATATTTGGTGATCGAGTAGACCGCGGCCGGACCGTTGGTGTCGCCACCACGTTCCACCGATGAGCCGACCGGGCGGCAGCCTTCCATGCGGATGCCCCATTCGTCGACCGGCAGGCCGTTCGGAATGCCCTTGTCACCGTTGCCGGCCATCGACAGCCAGGCGTCGGTGAAACGCCATCCGAGCGAGGGGTCCTTCTTGCCATAGTCCATATGGCCGTAGACCTTGACGCCGTTGATCTCCTTGATGTCGTTGGTGAAGAACTCGGCGATGTCCTCATAGGCGGACCAGTTCACGGGCACGCCGAGCTCGTAGCCATACTTGGCCTTGAACTTGGCCTTGTAGTCCGGATTGGTGAACCAGTCGTAGCGGAACCAATAGAGGTTGGCGAACTGCTGGTCGGGCAGCTGGTAGAGCTTGCCGTCCGGAGCCGTCGTGAAAGACTTGCCGATGAAGTCGTTGACGTCGAGCATGGGATCGGTGACGTCCTTGCCCTCGCCGGTCATGTAATCCGACAGCACCACGGTCTGGCCGTAGCGGAAATGCGTGCCGATCAGGTCGCTGTCGTTGATCCAGCCGTCATAGACGTTCTTGCCCGACTGCATCTGCGTCTGCAGCTTCTCGACGACGTCACCTTCCTGGATGAGGTCGTGCTTGAGCTTGATGCCGGTGATCTCGGAGAACGCCTTGGCCAGCGTCTGCGACTCGTATTCGTGGGTCGTGATGGTCTCGGAGACGACGTTGATCTCCATGCCCTTGAACGGCTCGGCGGCCTTGGCGAACCACTCCAGCTCCTTCTTCTGATCTTCCTTCGACAGCGTCGAGGGCTGGAATTCCGCGATCCACTTCTGGATCACGGCGTCGTCGGCGGCGCGAACCGGCGCCGAGACGGCGAACGACACTGCTACGATCGCAGCGGCGCTGGACATGGTCAGAAAACTATTCTTGGTCAATGGACCTTTCCTTCTCCTAAACTGTCGCATGTTGTTCCTCCGTTGCAGCGACAAACTTTTATACAGGCCCGGGTTGCCCCCCGGATCTGGCCGTCCCTTCGCGAGCTTCAGACCGTGCGAAAAACAAGCACTGCCGTGGCCAGCGAAATTCCACTTGCGAGCCACAGGCTCGAAATTTCAAACTCCTCCTCGCCGATCGGCAGCGTGGCGATCGGATCGGTCCCGACGAGGCCGATCCACACGAGATGGATGACGGCGGCCGCGATCAGCGAGATGAACAGACGGTCGCCGCGCGTGGTCGGAATACTGAGAACGCCGATGCGCTCGGCCTCCGGATAGACCGCAGCGAGCCACGTCATCACCGCGAGCGTGCAGGCCAGCCCGACGAAGAAGATCGCGGTCGGCAGCGTCCAGGCCATCCATGCAATAGACTCCATGGTCGCCCCCTTATACGCGGCCGAGCGCGAAGCCGCGCGCGATGTAGTTGCGGACGAACCAGATCACCAGCGCGCCCGGGATGATGGTGAGCACGCCGGCAGCCGCGAGCAGGCCCCAGTCCATGCCGGCGGCCGAGACCGTGCGCGTCATGATCGCGGCGATCGGCTTGGCCTGCACCGAGGTCAGCGTGCGCGCCAGCAGAAGCTCGACCCAGGAGAACATGAAGCAGAAGAAGGCGGCGACGCCGATGCCGCTCGCAATCAGCGGCACCAGGATCTTGATGAAGAAGCGCGGAAAGGAATAGCCGTCGAGGAAGGCGGTCTCGTCGATCTCGCGCGGCACGCCGGAGACGAAGCCTTCGAGGATCCAGACCGCCAGCGGCACGTTGAAGATGCAGTGCGCGAGCGCGACGGCCCAGGGCGTATCGAACAGCCCGATTGCCGAATAGAGGTTGAAGAACGGCAGCGCATAGACCGCGGCCGGCGCCATGCGGTTCGACAGCAGCCAGAAGAACAGGTGCTTGTCGCCGAGGAAGCGGTAGCGCGAGAACGCATAGGCCGCAGGCAGCGCCACAGCGATCGAGATGATGGTGTTGAGGACGACGTATTCGAGCGAATTGATGTAGCCGGAATACCAGCTCTCGTCGGTAAAGATGCGCTTGTAGTGCTGCAGCGTCGGGGTGTGCGGCCATAGCGTCATCGTCGAGACGATCTCGCTGTTGGTCTTGAAGCTCATGTTGACGAGCCAATAGATCGGCAGCAGCAGGAAGATCAGGAACAGCCCCATGACGAGGCGGCGGCCGGGAATCGAATGCATCAGGCCACTCCTTCCTTTGGCTTGAGCGCGGGCACGGGTTTGAGCGCGGCCGAAGGCTTCGGCTCCGTCGCCTCCTCGCTCGAAGCCTGGACTTTGCGTTCGACGCCGGCATTGGTCATGACGGTGTAGAAGATCCAGCAGACGATCAGGATGATCAGGTTGTAGACCAGCGACAGCGCCGCGGCCTTGCCGAGGTCGAACTGGCCGAGCGCGATCTTGACGAGCTCGATCGACACGAACGTCGTGGAGTTGCCGGGCCCGCCGCCGGTGACGACGAAGGGCTCGGTGTAGATCATGAAGCTGTCCATGAAGCGCAGCAGCACGGCGATCAGCAGCACGCGATTCATCTTGGGCAGCTGGATCGCCTTGAACACGGCCCAGCGCGAGGCGCCGTCGATCTGCGCGGCCTGGTAATAGGCTTCGGGAATCGACTTCAGGCCGGCGTAGCAGAGCAGCGCGACGAGGCTGGTCCAGTGCCAGACGTCCATCACGATGACGGTCACCCAGGCATCGATGTCGTTGGAGACGTAATTATAGTCGAAGCCGGCAGCGTTGAGCACATAACCGAGCAGGCCGATGTCCGGACGGCCAAAGATCTGCCAGATCGTTCCGACCACGTTCCACGGAATCAAGAGCGGAAGCGCGAGAATCACGAGACAGGCCGCGACCGTCCAGCCCTCGCGCGGCATCGACAGCGCGACGACGATGCCGAGCGGCACCTCGATGGCGAGGATCACCAGCGAGAAAAACAGGTTACGCCCGAGCGAGGCGAGGAAGCGGCCGCCGAGATCGGTCGAGGGATCGAGCAGCTCCTTGAACCAGCCGACGCCGTTCCAGAAGAACTGGTTATTGCCGAACGTGTCCTGCATCGAATAGTTCACCACCGTCATCAGCGGCAGCACCGCCGAGAAGGCGACGACCAGGAACACCGGCAGCACCAGGAACCAGGCTTTTTGGTTGACGGTCTTGTCCATCAGGCGGCTCCCTCCACCAGAAGGCTGTCGGCATAGACGTGCACATGCGACGGGTCGAATTTCAGCCCGGCGGTGCCGTCCGGACTGGTGAAGCCGCCAGGGGCGCGCGCCGCGAGCTTTGCGTCCCCGAGGCGCGCACGCGCGAAACGGATGCGGCCGAGATCGTCGATGCGCTCGATCTTCGCGGTGAGCAGGCCCGGCGCGGGCGCGACCACCTCGACGAATTCGGGACGGACACCGATCTCGATCTTCGCTCCCGCAGGCAGGTTGTCGTAGCTGCGGTTGAGCGCGATGACATGGCCGTCGAGCCTGGCCTCGCGTCCTCGCACCTCCGCGGGCAGGATGTTCATGCCGGGCGAGCCGATGAAATAGCCGACGAAGGTATGCGCCGGCTTGTCGAACAGCTCGGCCGGCGTGCCGCTCTGCACCACGCGGCCGTCATGCATGACGACCACGGTGTCGGCGAAAGTCAGCGCCTCGGTCTGGTCGTGGGTCACGTAAATCATAGTGAGGTCGAGCTCGCGATGCAGCGCCTTCAGCTTGGAGCGAAGCTGCCACTTCAGCTCGGGATCGATCACCGTCAGGGGCTCGTCGAACAGCACAGCGGCGACGTCGGAGCGGACGAGGCCGCGGCCGAGCGAGATCTTCTGCTTGGCATCCGCCGTGAGCCGAGTTGCCTTGCGATTGAGATAGGGTTCGAGATCGAGCAGGCGGCCGATCTCGGCGACGCGCCGGTCGATCTCGGCCTTCGGCACGCCGCGGTTCTTCAGCGGGAACGCCAGATTCTGCCCGACCGTCATGGTGTCGTAAATCACCGGAAACTGGAACACTTGGGCGATGTTCCGCTTCTGGGTTGACAGCGGTGTGATGTCCACACCGTCGAACATGATTTTTCCGCGCGACGGCGTGATGATGCCGGAAATGACGTTGAGCAGCGTGGTCTTGCCGCAGCCGCTCGGGCCGAGCAGCGCATAGGCGCCACCCTGCCGCCAAGTCATGGTGACAGGCTTGAGCGCAAAGCTCTCCGGCGCGGCACCGTTGCCGCCGTAGGAGTGGGCGAGATCGACGAGGTCAATGCGGGCCATGACGCACCTCCTCAGGAGCTCGGTGCTGCGACGAGGCGATCAGCCGCGTCGAACACAAAAACATCATTGGGATCGAGCACGGCATGGATGGTCTGGCCGGGCTCGAATTCGTGCACGCCGTGCAGCACCGCCACCCAGTTTGAACCATCGCGGGTTAGATGCACGAAACTCTCCGAACCGGTGATCTCGGTCACCGTGACAGTGGCGTGGAAGGCGTGGCGATCGGCCTGGCCACTTGCGAGCCCGAGCTGATGGGCACGGAAGCCAATGCGGTAGAAGCCGTCGGGCAGACCGGCATAAAGCCCGGACGCGGGCGCTGCACTCCCGCCGGCGTATTGGACCATGCCATTCCCCTTCTCGAGGCCGACGAGATTGAGCGGCGGATCCGAAAACACCTGCGCGACGCGCAAGGTCTGCGGCCGGCGGTAAACGTTAGAGGTCTCGCCCATCTGCAGCGCCTGCCCCTCCCACATGCACACCGTGTTGCCGCCGAGCAGCAACGCCTCGCTCGGCTCGGTGGTGGCATAGACGAAGATCGCGCCGGAAGCCTCGAAGATGCGCGGCAGCTCGGCGCGCAGCTCCTCGCGCAGCTTGTAGTCGAGATTGGCGAGCGGCTCGTCGAGCAGCACGAGATCGGCGCCCTTGACCAGGGCGCGGGCGATCGCGGTGCGCTGCTGCTGGCCGCCGGAGAGCTGGAGCGGCGTGCGCTTCAGGAACGGCTCGAGCCGCAGCAGCTTTGCCGCCTCCGCCACGCGCGCCTCGATCTCATCGCGCGGCTTGCCCTGCACGCGCAAGGGCGAAGCGATGTTCTCGTAGACCGTCAGCGAGGGGTAGTTGATGAACTGCTGATAGACCATCGCGACCGAACGCTGGCGCACGTCGGCGCCGGTGACGTCCTTGCCATTGACCAGCACCTTGCCTGATGTCGGCTTGTCGAGGCCTGCGAGCAATCGCATGATCGAGGTCTTGCCCGACAGCGTCGGCCCGAGCAGGACGTTGAGCGTGCCGCTCTCCAGCGTCAGCGAGACGTCCCGAATGTGCGGCACGCCATCTACGGTCCGGGTCACGTGATCGAGTGTCACGGTCATGAGCGTCCTCCCGCTTCCAGCAGAGGACTTTGCGGCACGGCGTGGGTCCTGATCCAGTCGTCAAGCGCCGCGATCTCGTCGGCGGTTAGTCGCAGGCCGAGCTTGGAACGACGCCAGACGATGTCCTCGGCGGTGACGGCCCATTCGTTGGCCATGAGATAGCGGACCTCGCGCTCGGTCAGGGTCGCACCGAAGGCCTGGCCGAGATCGGCCGCGGATTTCGCATCGCCGAGCAGCTTGATGGCACGGGTGCCATAGGCGCGCGCGAGGCGCCGGGCATGCTCATGGCTGAGGAACGGATAGCCGCGCTGCAATTCCGCAATCAGGCCATCGACGGCGGAGACGTCCATATCTCCGCCGGGTAGCGGCCATTTGCCGGTCCACCCTTCGCGCGCCTTGGCACTGCGAAGATAGGGCGCGAGCCGCTCCAGCGCCTCCTCGGCGAGCCGGCGATAGGTCGTGATCTTGCCGCCATAGATCGACAGCAGCGGCGTCCCGCCGGGCGTGTCGAGCTCGAACACGTAGTCGCGGGTCGCGGCCTTGGCCTCGCTGGCGCCGTCGTCGTAGAGGGGACGCACGCCGGAATAGGTCCAAACCACATCCTCGGGCGTCACGGGCTTGGCCAGATATTCGCTTGCCGCCTTGCAGAGATATTCGATCTCCTCGGCCGTCGCCTTCACCTTGGCGGGATCGCCGTCATAGTCGCGATCGGTGGTGCCGATCAGCGTGAAATCGTCCTGGTACGGGATCACGAAGATGATGCGGCCGTCGGCGTTCTGGAACATGTAGGCGCGGTCGTGGTCGTAGAGCTTTTTCACGACGATGTGCGAGCCCTGCACCAGGCGGACTTTTGCCTTGGCATTGACGCCGGCACCGCGGCCGAGCACGTCCTCGACCCAGGGACCGCCGGCATTGACCAGCGCACGCGCCCGGACCTGCGAGCGCTCGCCGGTCAGCATGTTGACCATGTTGACGGTCCAGAGGCCGTCGGCCTGGCGGATCTCGGTGGCGCGGGTGCGAGTGCGGATCTCCGCACCCTTGTCGGCGGCATCGCGCGCGTTGAGCACGACGAGGCGGGCGTCATCGACGAAGCAGTCCGAATATTCGAAGGCGCGGCTGTAGCGGTTCGGGATCAGCGGCTTGCCGACCTGATCGCGCTTGAGATCGACCGAGCGCGTGGCGGGCAGCAAATGGCGGCCACCGATGTGATCATAAAGGAAGAGGCCGAGGCGCAGCAGCCAGGCGGGGCGGAGCCCTGCATGATGCGGCAGAACGAAACGCAGGGGGCGGATGATGTGGGGCGCGATGCCCCAGAGGATCTCGCGCTCGATCAGCGCCTCGCGCACCAGCCGAAACTCGTAATATTCGAGGTAGCGCAGGCCGCCATGCACCAGCTTGGTCGACCAGGACGAGGTTCCGCTCGCCAGATCGTTCATTTCGCACAGGAAAACCGTGTTGCCGCGGCCCACCGCGTCGCGCGCGATGCCGCAACCGTTAACACCGCCTCCGATGATGGCGAGATCGAAAATACGCTCCAACAGACGCATCCCCCGGCGACCGCCCGTTCGTCGAGCGGTTACTTTCGTTTTTGATTAGATCACACCGCAAAACGAAAGCAAGACGAAAGAGAGACGAAAGGAAGTGAAAGAGGAACTTTTTCAACGGCAATGAGACAGCAAAATCAGCAGCCGGACGGGCAGATTCAGGGGCAAACAGCTTGATTGAACGGCAGGCTGACGCGGGCCCGCCAACCGACCTGCTCGCGGACTTGAATGTAGCAACATCTCTACGTAGATTCCGCAGGCGGAGCATAGCCACGGCTTGTAGGCTCAAACGATGGTGACCACCCTGACCAGCCGACAATTCAATCAAGATACCAGCGGCGCCAAGAAAGCCGCATCGCAGGGTCCCGTCTTTATTACCGACCGCGGTCGCCCGGCCCATGTCCTATTGAGGATCGAGGATTATTTGCGCCTGAGCGGCGGGCATATGAGCCTTGCCGAAGCTCTGGCACAGGCGAACGCGGATTTCGATTTCGAACCGCCTCGCGTGACCGTCGGCATCTCCAGGCCCGCTGATCTCGACTGATGTTTCTGCTCGACACCAATGTCATTTCCGAACTGAGGCGGCCGGATAAGGCCAATCGCAATGTCCTCGCTTGGGCCAATGCTGTGCCTGCGGCGAATTTTTTCATGTCCGCCATCTCGATTCTTGAGATTGAACTTGGTGCGCGCCTGATCGAGCGCAAAGACGCGGCGCAAGGTGCTGTCCTGCGTGCCTGGATCAACGATCACATTCTGGCCCGCTTCGAAGGAAGGATTCTGGCGATCGACACCGCCGCGGCGCAGCGTTGCGCCCAGCTGCATGTTCCCAACCCGTGGGCCGAACGCGACGCCCTTATCGCTGCGACCGCGCTTGTTCACGGCTTGACGGTGGTTACGCGCAATGTGGGGGATTTCGACCCTACGGGCGTGACGCTGCTGAATCCGTGGAGCGGCACCTAAATTTAGCGCAGCCGCACGACCGGCGCGACTTCCGATGCCGCATCCTGAGCATCGGCCGCATCGTCGATATCCGCCCCCTTCGGCAGCGCCTCCACCACCTCGATGCCCTTGCTGTGGCAGATCGTGGCGAGGCGCTCGGGCAGCTCCTGGTCGGTCACGAAGGTCTGGATCTGGGTGATGTGGGCGATGCGCACAGGCGCGCTGCGGCGCAGCTTGGTGGAATCGGCGACCAGCATGACGCTGCGGGCATTGGCGATGATGGCCTGCGCCACCTGAACCTCGCGATAGTCGAAGTCGAGCAGCGCGCCCTCCTCGTCGATCGCGGACGCCCCGATGATGGCATAGTCGACCTTGAACTGGCCGATCAGCTGCGTCGCGGTCGAGCCGACCACCGCGCCGTCGGCGCGCCGCACCGTGCCGCCGGCCACCACCACCTCGATGCGGGGATGGCGGTAGAGCAGCATCGCGACATTGAGGTTGTTGGTGATGACGAGGAGGTCCTCGTGCGAGGTCAGCGCGCTCGCGACCTCCTCCGTCGTGGTGCCGATGTTGATGAACAGCGAGCAACCGTTCGGGATCAGCGAGGCGGCTGCAGCGCCAATCGCCTTCTTCTCATCGGCGGCGACGAAACGGCGCGCCTCATAGGCGAGATTCTCCACGCCGGAGGCGATAATGGCGCCGCCATGAATGCGGGTCAGCGATCTCCGTTCGCAGAGATCGTTGAGATCCTTGCGGATGGTCTGCGCGGAGACTTCGAACCGGCGCGCCAGCTCGTCGACCATGACGCGGCCGGAGGCGCGCGCGATGTTGAGGATTTCGGCTTGGCGATGGGTCAGTCCGGTCACGGCAACGGCCTCAAATCAGGATGACGCATGGTGCGGCGGTTCGCGCTTCCGGTCAATGCTGGAACCCACCGGCTAGCCGACCAGGAATCTCACCACGCCATTGCCGTGGCAACACGCGCGAGCAGGTCAGGATCGTCATAGGCGCTCGCGGACGCAATAGCGCCGACTGCAACGAGATCGGCATGGCCGAGCGTGGTGCGCATCCCGATGGTCGGGATTCCGGCCGCGGCGGCCGATTGCACGCCGGAGCGGGAGTCCTCAAACGCGATGGAGCCCGCCGCGCTGGCGCCGACGAAGCGCAGCCCTTCCTGATAGGGCAGCGGATGCGGCTTTCCGTGCGGCAGTTCGTCGCCGATCACGATCGCCTTGAACCGCTCGGTGATGCCAAGCCCCGACAGCAGCAGCTCCGCGTTGAGACGCGGCGCGTTGGTCACCGCGACCATGGGGATGCCGGCGGCGTCCGCCCGGTCGAGCAGCGCCATCAGGCCCGGCAGCGGCGCGATCTGGCCCGCCACGAGGCCGCGAAAAATCGCCTCCTTCTCGTCGAGGATGGCGATCCGTCGTTCCGGCGTTTCGTCCGGCAGAAATCGCTCCCCGATCGACACGTTGGAAAAGCCCTGGAGCTCGCGCTTGAAGCGCTCGTCATCTACGACATGGCCGCGCGGGCCGAACACGCGATTGAAGGCCTCGCGATGAAGGGCATCGGTGTCGGCCAGTGTGCCGTCGATATCGAACAGCAATGCCCGCCCCATTGCTCGCTCTTTCGCCTCGATCATTTCCGCACTTTTCCGAATACCCAACGTATCAATACAGAAGGGGTATCAATATTGCCTCTGTCGCGCAATCATGCGCGTGCATGACGATGCCGCGACACTCGACAAAGCCGCGCGCGGCTGCAACACTCTGGCCAAGATCAAAAAGGAGGAAACGATGACGATCAACCGACGCGATCTGGCTCTCTCGACTCTCGCCGTCTCGGCGCTCGCGTTCGCCATGCCGGCGCTCGCCGCTTCAGCGGAAGAGGAAGCCGTGGCGAAGCAGGTCGAGGCCTTCCGCCTTGCCCAGATCGCGGCCGATCCGAAAGCGCTGGGCGCGCTGTGCGCGGAGGAGCTGAGCTACAGCCATTCCAGCGGCAAGGTCGAGGACAAGGCGACGTTCATCGCCAATGCCACGGACGGCAAATCGAAATTCCTGTCGATCGAATATAAGGATCCCACCATCAAGGTCGTCGGCCCTGCAGCGATCGTGCGTTTCCACTGGCTGGGCGAGCAGGAGATGGCAGCCGATGGGAAGAAAGTATCCACCAACCTTCACATCCTGATGAACTGGCAGAAGCAGGGCGACGAGTGGAAGCTCTTGTCGCGCGCAGCGACGAAGCTGTGACCGCGCTTCTGACCCTCTCCCCTTGTGGGCCCCCTTGTGGGAGAGGGCGGCTCGCCGCATAGCGGCGAGTCGGGTGAGGGGTATACTTCCGCGGGGCAACCTGCCTTTGAGGCCGCCGATAGAACCCCTCATCCGGCGCTTCGCGCCACCTTCTCCCACAAGGGGAGAAGGGCAGCGGCGTGCGCGGCAAAAAATTCCGACCACGCTTCGCGCATCAAAATCACCAGCGGAAGGCGCTTACGCCGCCTCCTTTACATCGCCATTCACCAGCCTGCGTGCAGCGCGTTCTGCTTCGCGCGCGTTGCGGAAGAGCTGGCCTTCGAGACGGTTGAAGCGGTCGGATGACGCGAAAAAGCGATAGCCTCCAGAAGAACGAACGACGATACCCGCGGTCTGCGAATCGACTTCGATGATGTAGCTGTCCGGCATGGTCCGTGGATTCCTCAGTGCGGGCAAATAACGGTGCTCCTGCCCAAAGGTTCCCAGGCATTTGAGGCCGTTTCCACCCCGAATCGACACCCAATTGAGTACGCCGGTACCTCATCCGTTTTATGACTGGTTCTTGGCGAAGCCGCGACGGGCATGACGCACGGGCGCCGCGTTTGGCAGCGCTTGCCGCGTCGTCGTGAGATGAGGCAGAGCGTCGCGCGCGACTACGTCGCGCTCGGCGGATCGTTTCGCTGGATCGGCTGTGGGCGACCGTGATCGTCGATCGAGACGTAGGTGAAATTGCCGTCGGTGACGAGGAACGGATGCAGCTCCTTGCGCCGCAATGCCCAGGCCTCGAGATGCACGGTCAGCGAGGTGCGCCCGACGCGCACGAGATTGGCATAGACCGAGACGAGATCGCCGACATAGACCGCTTTGCGAAAATTCATCGCCTCGATCGCGACCGTCACGGTGCGCGACCGCGCGACCTTCGAGGCGAACACGCCGCCGCCGACATCCATTTGGCTCAGCAGCCAGCCGCCGAAGATGTCACCGTTGGCATTGGTGTCGGCGGGCATCGCCAGCGTGCGGATGCAGAGATCACCGCTCGGCCCGGTCGTGGCTTGTTCGTTCATGCCTCTCTCGCTCGAGATTGCTCAATTGAAATTGTCCCAGCCCGGATCGGGCGCGAAGCGCTCGCCGAATCGCTCCGCCAGCGCACGCAGGGTGGATACAATGTTTTCCGCGCCGCGCGTGCGGGCATAGTTCAGCGGACCGCCACGGAACGGTGCATAGCCGGTCCCGAAGATCATGGCGCCGTCGACCGCATCGGGATCATCGACGATGCCTTCGCGCAAGCACGCGATGCAGACATTGGACATCGGCAGCACCAGGCGATCGATCATCTGGTCGGTGACGCGCGGGCCGGTCTCCGGCAGCGGCGCCTTCACGGCCTTGCCGTCCCTCCAGGTGTAAAAACCCTTGCCGGCTTTGCGGCCGAGCTCGCCCTTGGCGACCTTCTCGCGCAGCCAGGCCGGCGTCGGCGGCAGGAGATCGCCGAACTTGGTGCGCAGCATGTCGCCGACGTCGAGGCAGATGTCGAGCCCGACCTGATCGGCGAGTTCGATCGGCCCCATCGGCATGCCGAACTGCTCGGCCGCGGCGTCGATCAGGCGCTGGTCGATCTTCTCGTCCAGCATCACCATCGCTTCCAGCATGTACGGCGTCAGCGCGCGGTTGACGAGGAAGCCGGGCGAGGTCCTCACCGCGAGCGGCAGCCGGTCGATCGCGCCGACGAAGGCGAGCGCCTCCTTCAGCGCCTCAGGGGGGTTGCCGTCATGGCTGACGACCTCGACCAGCTGCAGCCGCGATACCGGATTGAAGAAGTGGAGGCCGACCAGCCGCTCCGGCCGCGCCAGCGTGGTGCGCAGATCCTGAAGCGGAATGCTCGAGGTATTGGTGGCGAGGATCGCACCGGGCTTCATCCGTGGTTCGAGGCCGGCATAGACCTTCTGCTTCAGCTCCAGCTTCTCCGGCACTGCCTCGATGATGAGATCGGCGTTACGGACACCCTCACCGTCCATGTCGGGCATAAGGCGGTCGAGCGCGTCGCGCACCTCCGTGGGCTTGCGGATGATCTTGCCGTAGAGCTCGGCCGCCCGCTTGACCGCGCCTGCGATGGGCTCCGGCTTCATGTCGGCGAGCGAGACGCGCAGCCCCTGCCCCGCACACCAGGCCGCGATGTCCCCGCCCATGGCGCCGGCGCCGATGACGTGGACGTGCTTCACCGTGCTGCCGGAGCCTGCGGCCTTCTTCATTTGCTCGCGCAGGAAGAACACGCGGATCAAATTCTGCGCGGTCGACGTCACCATCAGCTTGGCGAAGGACGCCTGCTCGGCCTTCAGCATCGCGGCCTTGCTGCCGCCATGGGTCTCCCAGAGATCGATCAGCGCGTAAGGCGCGGGATAATGTTCGCGGGATGCGGCCTTTGCCGCCTCCGCACGCATGCGCTTGGCCAGCAGGCCACGTATCGCTCCGAGATTGGCCGCACGCGCGAGCAGACCGGGCTTGGACCGCTTGAGCCGGCCGAACAGCGCATCCCTCACGGCGCCCTGGACGTGCCGCTCCTGCGTCACGGCATCGACGAGGCCGAGTGATTTTGCCCGGCGCGCGTCGATGGTGCGGCCGGTCAGCATGAGCGCCATCGACCGGGTCGGATTGACCAGCGCGGTGAACCGCGCGGTACCGCCGAGGCCGGGATGCAGGCCGAGCATCACCTCCGGGAAGCCGAAGCGCGCGCCGTCGATGGCGATGCGCGCCTGACAGGCCAGCGCCACCTCGAGCCCGCCGCCGAGGCAGAAGCCGTGGATGACCGCGACCGTCGGCAGCCTCAAGGCTTCCAGATGGTCGACCACCGCATGCGCGGCGCGGATGCGCGTCTCCACCATTCCAGGGTCGGACGCACCGCGGAATTCGTTGACATCGGCACCCGCAATGAAGCCGGAGGGCTTTGCCGAGCGGATGACGAGGCCGGCGGGACGCTCGGTCTCGATCGCTGCAAGCACGGCGTCGAACTCCTCCATCACGTCGGAGGACAGCGTGTTGGCGCTCGTCTCGGCGCGATCGAACAGCAGCCAGGCGACGCCGTCGGCATCGCGCGTCAACTTGAAATGCTTGTAGCGACTGTCTGTCGCCGGCTTGGGCCCGAGCTCCAGCAGCCGGTCGCCAAGCGCAGTCATGATCTTGGAATCCATGGTCACACCGCCTCGATCAGCATGGCGCCGCCGAGCCCGCCGCCGATGCATTCGGTGGCAACGCCGCGCCGCGTGCCGAGCCGCTTCATCGCGTTGACGAGATGCAGCACGATGCGGTTGCCGGAGGTGCCGACGGGATGGCCGAGCGAGATGGCGCCGCCGTCGACATTGAGCCTATCGCGGTCGATCTCACCGGCCGCGCCGTCGAGCCCGAGAATCTCGCGGCAGAACTTGTCGTCGTTCCAGGCGGCGAGACAGCCGAGCACCTGGGTGGCGAAAGCCTCGTTCAGCTCCCAGGTCTCGACGTCCTTGATGGTGAGGTCGTTGCGCGTGAGCAGCGGCGTTACGGACATCACCGGACCGAGCCCCATGACGCTGGGGTCGAGCGCAGCCCAATGGCTGTCGACGATGACGGCCTTCGGCGTCAGCTTGTGCTTGGCCACCGCCGCGTCGGAAGCCAGAATGATCCAGGACGCGCCGTCGGTGATCTGCGAGGAATTGCCGGCGGTGACCTGCCCCCAGGGGCGTTCGAACACCGGCCTCAGCTTTGCCAGAGACTCGGGCGTCGAGTCCGGCCGCACGCCGTCATCGTGGTCGAAGAACTTGCCGTCGCGTGAGAAGGCGGTCTCGACCTCGCCCTTGAGAAAACCCGCGCCTTGCGCATGCGCGAGGCGGCGATGGCTCTCGGCGGCATAGGCATCGGACTGCGCGCGCGTGATGCCGAAGAGATGGCCGACGACCTCGGCGGTCTGGCCCATGTTCAGCTCGGTGACGGGATCGGTCAGGCCGCGCTCGAGACCGATGATCGGCTTGAGATAGCGCGGCCGCAGCTTGAACGCCGAGGCGATCTTCGCGGCAACGCCCTTGGCCGTGGCAAGGCCGGCAAACCAGCGCACGCCCGCGTTTGGCCAAACCAGCGGCGCGTGGCTGAGCGCCTCGGTGCCGCCGGCGAGGATCATGTCGGCATGGCCTTCGCGGATGTAGCGGTAGGCGGTGTCGATCGACTGCATGCCGGAGCCGCAATTGATCTGCACGGTGAAGGCGACCATGTCCTCGCCCATGCCGAGCCGGAGCGCGGCAACGCGGGCGGGATTCATCTCGTCCGCGATCACGTTTACGCAGCCGAGGATGACTTGATCGAAGCTGTCAGGGGCGAACGGCTGGCGCGCCAGGAGCGGCCGGCCGCACTGCACGGCCAGATCGACCGGCGTAAACGGACCTGGCCCCGAACGCGCCTTCAAGAACGGGGTCCGACTGCCGTCGACGATGAATACCGGTCGCGCCATCAGCTCGCCGCCCTCTGTTCACCGAGTTCCTGGAAGAACTGATGCACGTTGACGGTTTTCTTGTAAATCGGCGACAGTACATCCGGCGCAAAATCGTCGACCTCGATCACTTTTGCGACGGCTTCGCGGGCAGCGGCGAGTTGCTCGCCCTCGGCTTGCGTGATCACGCCTTTTGTGACCGCCTCCTTCCAGTCGCGGACGCGCGCGGCACGCAGGCGCTTGGCGATGGCGTCCGTGCTCGCGACCAGCTTGAACGCGCGTTCCAGCCGGGCAAAGCCGCCGTCGTCATCGACATGGGCCAGATCCGGCGTGAGGCGCTCGCGTGCCGCCGATGGCTCCAGCGCCAGGCTCGCGCATCGATGCACGACGCGGTCGGAGGGGCCGAGCACACGGGCGCCGAAAGGCTGGACCACGACCTTGAGGAAGCCGGCGACGAACCGGTTGGGCAGATTGGCGAGGATCTCGGCAAGCCGGTTCTCGATGGTTTTGAAGCCGGTCGCCATGCACCATTCCAACGCGGCAAAATCTTCCTTCTGGCGGCCTTCATCTTGCCAGCGCTTCAGCGCGGCCGAGAGCAGATAAAGTTCGGACAGGATGTCGCCGAAGCGGGCCGACAGCATCTCCTTGCGTTTGAGCGCGCCGCCGAGCGTCAGCAGCGTCAGGTCGGCGCAGAGCGCAAAGGCCGCCGAATAGCGCGAGAGCTGGCGGTAGAATGGCGTAGCATCGCCCGCATCGGGCGCCGGCGCGAATGCGCCAAAGGTCCAGCTGCGGCTCAAGGCGCGAAACAGAGTCCGGAAACTGTGGCCGGCGTGCTTCCAGAACGCCTTGTCGAACGCGGTGAGCCCGCGCTCGCGATCGGAATCCGCCAGCGCATTCATTTCGTCGAGCAGATAGGGATGGGCGCGGATGGCGCCCTGCCCGAACACGATGAGATTGCGGGTCAGGATGTTGGCGCCTTCCACCGTGATGCCGACCGGCACGGCGCGATGGAGATTGCCGAGATAGTTTTGCGGACCGTCGATCACGGCCTTGCCGCCATGGATGTCCATGGCGTCGTCGATCGCAACCCGCATCCGCTCGGTCGCGTGCAGCTTCATGATGCCGGAGATGACGGCGGGATGAACGCCGGCATTCAGCGCCGCGCAGGTCAGCCGGCGCGCCGCATCGAGTTGGTAGGCAGTCGCGACAATGCGCGCGAGCGGCTCCTCGACGCCTTCGAACTTGGAGATCGAGATGCCGAACTGCTCGCGGATGCGGGCATAGGCGCCGGTGGTGCGCGCGGCATAGGCGGCACCCGCAGCAGAGAGCGACGGCAGCGAGATGCCGCGGCCGGCGGCGAGCGCGGTCATCAGCATCTTCCAGCCTTGTCCGAGCCGCTCCTTGCCGCCGATGACATAGTCGAGCGGGATGAACACGTCGCGGCCCCGATTCGGGCCGTTCTGAAATACCTGCATCGAGGGCAGATGGCGCTGCCCGATCTCGACGCCGGCCAGGTTGGTCGGGATCAGCGCCACGGTGATGCCGTGCTCTTCCTGATCGCCGACGAGGCGATCGGGATCGTAGGCCTTGAAGGCGAGGCCGAGCAGCGTCGCGACCGGACCGAGCGTGATGTAGCGTTTGTGCCAGTTCAACCTGAGGCCGACGGCCTCGCGCCCCTCGAAGTCGCCCTTGCAGATGATGCCGGTGTCGACCATGGAGGCGGCGTCGGAGCCGGCTTCCGGGCTGGTGAGGCCGAAGCAGGGAATGTCGCGGCCGTCGGCGAGGCGCGGCAGCCAGCGCTGCTGCTGCTCCCTGGTGCCGAACCGCATCAGGAGCTCGCCGGGACCGAGCGAGTTCGGCACCATCACGGTAACGGCCGCGGCGATCGAGCGGGTCGAGATCTTGCGCACCACTTCCGAATGCGCGTAGGGCGAGAAGCCGAGCCCTCCGAACTCCTTCGGAATGATCATGCCGAAGAACTTTTCGCGCTTGACGAAGTGCCAGACGTCCTGCGGCAGATCGCGCAATTCCCAGAAGATCTTCCACTCGTCGAGCATGGCGCAGAGCTCGTCGACGGGACCATTGAGGAAGGCCCGTTCCTCGTCCGTTAGCGTCGGCTGCCGGACCTTCAGCAGCTTCGACCAATCAGGGTTGCCGGTGAAAAGATCGGCATCCCACCAGACGTCGCCCGCCTCCAGTGCCTCGCGCTCGGTATCGGACATCGCGGGCAACACGCCGCGCGCCCAGGAGAAGATCGGCTTTGTCAGGGTGTCGCGGCGGAAGCTCATGGCGGACCTCATGCATCGGCGCGGGTGTCGGGCATTTTAGCGGAAATTGGCTGGCCGCGGTGGAGCGTTCGCCTGCAAAATTGACGCGGCCTGGCGGCCCCGAACCATAACGGCGAGGGTGCGGCGGCAGTTCCGGGAGAAGAAATGGGGTCGATCTCTCGCCGTCATTCCGGAGCGCGCGAAGCGTGAACTCTGGTGCTCAATTGCGCACCAGAGCATCCATCGTGCGGCAGCGTGGGTAGATGAATGGATTCCGGGTTCGCGCCTTGCGGCGCGCCCCGGAATGACGCGTGGAGAGAAAAGCCGGCCTAATCCGGCCGCACCATCTCGAACATGTTTTCCGGCTTGATCTCGAAATAGTCGCCGCGGCGGCCGGCGCGAACGATGGGGCGGGCGGCGGCGGTCTGGTAGACGCCATCCTTGATCAAGGCCTTGTCGATGTGGACGGCGACGACCTCGCCGAGGGTCAGCCACGCGTCGGCCTCCCTGCCGTCGGCACCCTTGAGGCGGACGATATCGGACACCTTGCACTCGAAGGCCACTGGGCTCTCAGCCACGCGCGGCACGTTGACGAGCTTGCCGGGTACAGCGGTGAGGCCCGCGACCTCGAACTCGTCGACCTCGGGGGCGACATGGGCCGCAGTCGCATTCATGTGCTTCGCCAGGTCCATCGTGGCCAGATTCCAGACGAACTCGCCGGTCTGCTGCATGTTCTCGACCGTGTCCTTCCAGTTGGTGGAGGAGAAGCCGATGATCGGCGGCACGTAGCAGAACGCGTTGAAGAAGCTGTAGGGCGCGAGATTGACGTGGCCTCTGGCGTCGCGCGAAGAGATCCAGCCGATCGGCCGCGGCGCGATGATGGCGTTGAAGGGGTCGTGCTTGAGGCCGTGGCCCTTGGAGGGCTCGTAGAAGTGGAGGTCTTTGTCGGTCACGCTGGCTGTCCCCTGCTCGACATTGCGAGCGCAGCGAAGCAATCCGGAATCCGTCCGCGGAGACAGCCTGGCTTGCTTCGCTACGCTCGCAATGACGGAGTTTGATGATCCGTCCTGGGCCGCCACGCGGCGGTCAGCCCGGAGCGGTCGGCCTGCTTATAGGAAGAAACGGCTCCGCCCGTCAGTGGCGCGGGGACAGACCCGCGATGACGAAATCGATCATCTGGTCGATGTTCGGGCCCGGCTTGGTGGCGCACTGGGCGATCATCTGCGGGTGGAAGAAGCGCATCATCGCGGTGCAGGAACAGAGCGCAGCCAGTTGCAGGTCGGGAGCCTCGAACTCGCCGGAGGCCACGCCTTGCGCGATCATCTGCCCAATCAATCCGGCGATACATTCCATGTGGGAGACGCAGACGTCCCAGTCCTCCTGCATGGCGATCTCGACCATCTCATGCAGCTTGTTGTCGCCGACATAGCGCTCGGTGTTCATGCGGTGGATGGTGGTGAGCAACTCGCGGAAGCGCTCCTTGACCGGACCGGGCCTCGCCACGATCCGCTGGGCCTCGAGCTCGACCTCCCCCATCAGCGACCGGGCCACCGCCTGGTGGATCGCCTTCTTCGATTCGAAGAAGCGATAGACGTTGGCGGGGCTCATCCGGAGTTCCTTGGCGATGTCGCCGACCGTGGTCTTCTGGTAACCGATCTGGCGGAACAGCCGCTCAGCCACCTCGAGAATACGATCCCGGGTGTCGCCTTCGATATGTTCCGCAACCAGTGTCATCTCTCAGGACTCGTTCCTCAGTACTTCATCTCACTTATTCAGCCGCCTCAGCAAGTGGAATTGCGCGCCGGTCATCGCTCCCATGCTGCGGCGCGGCAGGCTGTTCGGCGGTGCCGGCCTCGTCCAGGCTCTTCCTGAACCACAGGGCGTAAAGACCCGGCAGGTACAGGAGCGTCAGGAAGGTCGCGACGAACAAGCCGCCCATGATGGTGATCGCCATCGGGCCCCAGAAGGCCGAGCGCGACAGCGGGATCATGGCGAGGATGGCGGCCAGCGCCGTCAACACCACCGGACGGGCGCGGCGGACGGTCGCTTCCACGATCGCCTCGCGCCGGGTCAGGCCGTGGGAGACGTCGGTCTCGATCTGGTCGACCAGGATCACGGTGTTGCGCATGATCATGCCGGCGAGCGCGATCAGGCCGAGCAGGGCCACGAAGCCGAACGGGGCATTGGCAACGTTGAGGCCGAGCGAGGCACCGACGATGCCGAGCGGCGCGGTCAGGAACACCAGGATCAAGCGCGAGAAGCTCTGCAGCTGGATCATCAGCAGCGTCAGCATCACCATGACCATCACCGGGAAGAGGATGAAGATCGAGGCATTGCCCTTGGCAGACTCTTCGAACGCCCCGCCCGGCTCGATCCGGTAGGCCGGCTCGAGATGATCCTTGATCGCCTTCAGCTTCGGCGTGATCTGGTTGGTGACATCCGGCGCCTGCACGCCGTCGACGACGTCGGAGCGCACCGTGATCGCCATGTCGCGATTGCGCCGCCACATGATCGGCTCCTCGTGGGAATACTCGATTCTGGCGATCTGCTGCAGCGGCACAGCGACGCCATTGCGCGAGGTGATGGTTAGATCACCGACACCGCCGAGATCGAGGCGTTCGGAGGGAATCGCACGGGCGACCACGCCGACCTTCTCGATGCCGTCGCGCACGGTGGTGACCTGCGCGCCCGAGATCAGCATCGCGAGTGCCTGCGAGACGTCCTGCGGGGTCAGTCCCATGGCGCGGGCACGATCCTGGTCGACGACGAGCTTGAGATAGGGAGACTGCTCGTTCCAGTCGAGCTGGACGTCCTTGACGCACTTGTTCTGCCGCATGACATCGCGGACCTGGTAGGCGATCTCGCGCACCTTGTTGGCGTCGGGGCCGATCACGCGGAACTGGACGGGGAAGCCGACCGGCGGACCGAAGTTGAAGCGGTCGACGCGCACGCGCGCCTCGGAGAGGAAACCGTCAGCTGCCGCTTTCTCGATCTTGGCCTTGACGCGCTCGCGCGCTTCGACGCCCTTGGCGACGATGACGATCTCGGCAAAGGCCTCGTTCGGCAGCTGCGGGTTGAGGCCGAGCCAAAAGCGCGGCGAGCCCTGGCCGACATAGGCGGTGTAGGTCTCGATGTCCTTGTCATCCTTGAGCAGCGTCTCGGCCTCCTTCACCGCCTTCTCGGTGACGTTGAAGGCGGTACCCTCGGGCAGGCGCAGCTGCAGGAACAGCTCGGGCCGCTCCGACAGCGGAAAGAACTGCTGCTGGACATGGCCGAAGCCGACGATCGAAGCAATGAAGACGCCGACGGTCGCGGCCACCACGGTGATGCGATGGTTGACGCACCATTGCACGATGGCGCGCAGGCCCCGGTACATCCGGGTCTCGTAGACCGCGTGCGGATCATGGTGGTGGTGGGCCTTCATGTCGGGCAGCAGCTTGACGCCGATATAGGGCGTGAAGATCACCGCCACGAACCAGGAGGCGACCAGCGCGATCGCCACGATCCAGAAGATGCTGCCGGCATATTCGCCGACCGCGGAATTGGCAAAGCCGATGGGGAGGAAGCCAGCGGCCGTGACCAGCGTCCCCGTGAGCATCGGAAACGCAGTTGATTCCCAGGCAAAGGACGCCGCGCGCATGCGATCCCAGCCCTGCTCCATCTTCACCACCATCATCTCGACCGCGATGATGGCGTCGTCGACGAGCAGGCCGAGCGCGATGATCAGCGCGCCGAGCGTGATGCGATGCAGGTCGAGCGACATCGTGTTCATGACGATGAAGACAATGCCGAGCACCAAGGGCACCGACAGCGCGACCACAATGCCGGTGCGCCAGCCGAGCGCCAGGAACGAGACGAACAGCACGATGACGAGCGCCTCCATGAAGGAGTGAACGAACTCGCCGACGGCGTGCTCGACCACCTTGGGCTGGTCGGCGATCAGCTTGACGTCGATGCCTTGCGGCACGGCCTTCATGAACTCGGCGGTCGCCTTCTCGACCTCCTTGCCGAGATCGAGGATGTTGGCGCCCTTGGCGGTGACGATGCCGATGCCGATCGCGGGCTTGCCTTCCTGGCGCACGACGAAGCTCGGCGGATCGACGAAGCCATGGGTGACGGTGGCGATATCGCCGAGACGGAACACGCGGCCGTTGCTCTCGACCGGGGTCTCGGCGACGGCCTTGGCGCCGTCGAGCGCGCCGGTGACGCGCAGCGGCACGCGTTGCGACGAAGTCTCGACCGTACCGGCCGGCGTCACGTTGTTCTGCTTGGCAAGGGAATCGAACAGTGCCTGCGGCGTGATGCCGAGCGTGGCGAGCTTGGCGTGGCTGAACTCGACGAAGATGCGCTCGTCCTGGTTGCCGTAGACGTCGACCTTGGTCACGCCAGGCACCTTCAACAGGCGCTGACGGAATCCTTCCGAGACCTTCTTGAGCTGGGCATAGTCGGCGCCGTCGCCGGTCATCATGTACAGGATGGAATCGACGTCGGAGAACTCGTCGTTGACGACGGGTCCGAGAATGCCGGAGGGCAGCTGGCCCTGCACGTCGACCAGCTTCTTGCGCAGCAGGTAGAAGAGGTAGGGCACGTCCTTCGGCGGCGTGTTGTCGCGGAAGGTGACCTGGAGCGCGGTGAAGGCGGGCTTGGAATAGGTTTGCACCTTCTCGAAATAGGGCAGCTCCTGGATCTTCTTCTCGATGGGATCGGCGACCTGCGTCTGCATCTCCTGCGCGGTTGCGCCGGGCCAGATCACGGACACGTTGACCACCTTCACCGTGAAGAACGGATCCTCGGCACGGCCGAGCTTCTCATAGGAAAAGAAGCCGGCAACGCCGAGCACGACCATCAGGAAGAGAACCAGCGTCGGATGGCTGACGGCCCAGGCCGAAAGGTTGAAGCGCTTCATCGCACTCTCCGAAAGACGATCCAGTTGCAAACAACCACAGCCGCTCTGTTCGAACCGTCGTCGCGAGGCAGCGAAGCAAATCCAGGGGGCTGGGCAGGTTCTGGATCGCTTCGCCGCTTCAGCCTTTGCTTAGGGACAAAGGCCGAAACTCACCTCACACGACGGAACTCAATTTCCTTGTCATTCCGGGATAGCCGAAGGACCGGACCCGGAATCTCGAGATTCTCAGGTGCGCAATTGCGCACCGTAGTTCGCGCTACGCGCGCCCCGGAATGACGGAAACTAGAAACTCAGGGACGACACGATCCGCACCCGCAGGCTCGGATCGAGCTTCTGCACGCCGAGGGCGACGATCTTGGCGCCCTCTTCGACGCCGCCGGTGATGAGCACGTCGTTGCTCTCGTAGGACTTCACTGCGACCGGCCTCAAGGTGACGGAGCCATTGTCGTCGACAACGAAGAAGGACGGCTTGCCGCCTTCGTTGAACAGCGCCGACAGGGGCAGCCGGGCGACGCGCTCGGTTGCGGCGTCAGACAGCGTCAGCGTCGCGGTCATGCCGAGCGCGACCTTGTCGTCCGCCTCGGGCAGCGAGAACTTTGCCAGATAGGTGCGCGTGGCCGGGTCGGCAGCCGGCGCGATCTCGCGCAGCTTGGCCGCATATTTCTTATCCGGCTCGGACCAAAGAGTGACGCTGGCGACGCCCGACTTGGCGCGTCCAACCAGCGTCTCAGGGATCGCGACGACCGCTTCCTTCTCGGCAAAACGGGCGACACGGATCGAAGCCTGGCCCGCGGCGACCACCTGGCCGGGCTCGATCAGCGTTGCGGTGACGACGCCGCGGGCGTCGGCAACAAGCGTCGCGTAGGAAAGGGAATTCTTGGTCAGCTCGACCGAGCGAACGGCGCGATCGAGGCGTGCGCGGGCCTCGTCGGCGGCCGCACGGCTCGAATCCAGCTGCGCATCCGTGGTCCAGCCCTTCGCCTTCAGATCCTTGGCGCGCTGCTCGGCGGCAGCGGCCTGGGCCAGCACGCCGGTTGCGGCGGTCTGCTCCGCCACCGCCTGCTCGGCCTGGAGCTTCAGGTCGACCTCGTCGAGGGTGGCCAGCGGCTGGCCGACCTCGACCGTCTGGCCGACTTCGACCAGGCGCTTTGCCACCTTGCCGGCGACGCGGAAGCCGAGATCGCTTTCGATCCGCGGCTTGATGGTCCCGACGAAGCTGCGCTCCGGAGTTTCGGCATCATAATGCGCGGTCGCGACCAGGACCGGCCGTGGGGGCTCGGCCTTCTCGGCGACGGTATCATTGCATCCGGCGAGGCTCGCGGCCATCAGGGCCAGCGACACACCTGCCAACAGCCTGGAATAGCTCGACAAAACGGACCGGACGAACATCGAAGGACACTCCTAGCATCTCGAATGAGAGGAATGTCGACTAATCACTGATAAAAGTCAATAATCGTCAGTCATCAGGAAAGCGTGATCGTCAAGGCTGGTGAGCGTTTCAGAGGACCGTTGCCAGGCGGGTGCCCGGATGGCGCCTAGTCCACCCGTCACCCATAGGATCTACGCAGCGGTGGGTTTCGCCCTCACCGCTTCTGTTCGCTGAACTCGTGCTTGCTGTCGTGGCCGCCGGCGAAGACGAGGATCCCCGCGATCAACGGCAGCACCGCGAGCACCAGGAGGCCGGTCGAGGTCTGGCCGGTGGCCTCCTTGACCCAGCCGATCAGATAGGGACCGCCGAAGCCGGCGAGATTGCCGATCGAGTTGATCAGGGCGA
>Ga0209489_104796_pt1 | contig 24472 bp, 14 predicted proteins | sample SiratrowhiteBW_FD_187527 | JGI IMG/M metagenome (GOLD analysis project Ga0209489, IMG submission 187527) | Root nodule microbial communities of legume samples collected from California, USA - Siratro white BW (SPAdes) (version 2) | ecosystem: Host-associated > Plants > Roots > Nodule | place...
ACAAGAGGGAAATACCAAATCTGAATAGAAACTGAATATTATAAATCAAGATCCAAGGTACAAATGAGTTTCGAAAAGATTACATTCAATCCCAAGATATGAAGACTTAGCTACCCATGGCAGCCATTACAACTCAACAACGGAAGATCGCTTCAGAAACCGTAAGCTCCCGCTCGGATTTCGTCACTTCTATGCTTTTTTTCTTGCTTCTCCAAGTTCCAGATTTCCTTTTCTCTCCCTCTTTCACCCTATATACGCATTCTTGGTTCAACTCGAGTGGCTTTTTGCCTGAGCCACAGTTCCTCGCCTGGAGCGAAAATTCATGGAGCTCACTGGAGTAATTTCGCCCGGGAGAAATATCCTCGCCCGGGCGAAAATTCATGAAGCTCACTGGAGTAATTTCGCCCGGGCGAAAACCTCCTCACCTGGAGCGAACTGAGGGCGAGGACCTCTACACCTTCCTGTCATTCTGGCCTTTATTCGCCTAAGGCGAGCTATGGGCGAATATGGGCGAGTGTTGCTTTGTCTTTTCAGCTCTTTTCTTCGCCAATCTTCCAATCTTTCTTTGTCTTCATATTTTTCTTCCTGAAAGCCATAACAACTGCAGTTAATTGGATTCTTTCTACTCATGAATTAGTTTTTACATGCGATTCCAAAAGCTCTATATTTGGGGTTAAATATTTCCTTAAGAATACTTAAAATCTCACAAATTCCGGTATTCTCATGTCTAAGAATACTGAAATTTGGCACTTATCAAATATCATAGATGTGTCTCAAGTGATTCACAACTTATAATATATTAATGAGAAAAATTTTATTATCCTAATAATATATTCTTCAATTACACACTTGCATATAAGTCAATTTTGTCACTAGATAATCTCCATTAATAATGCTTTTCATTCCCTTATCAATTCTACAACAATCATTTTCAAATTAACCACAATAATTCATTATCCTACAATTTTATCCAATTAAATATTCATTCTCAAAATAACCAAGTCTTTCAATTCCTATAAGTTATCTTAGTTTGTCCTCATGTAATTTTGTTTTCTTTGAGTAGTTTATTCAAATTAAAAAGCTAGAGAAATAATACATTGTATTTAGAAAGTTTTATCAAAACTAAATATATCATTACGGACTTTTCTTAAATAAAAACTTATATTAGATATCATCATGAAATATGACATTTCAACTATATATCTCACTATTCATATGACATCACATGATTATGAATTTAAATAATTATAAATTTTATCATGAAAAAATAAGAAATATGATATATAAGAAAGTAAAAAAAAAAATCTAAAGACCAAATTTTAATCTATTTAAAAAATTGTCCCTATACTTCGTTATTTCCTAAGTAGAGTGTTCTAATTCGGAAAAGAAAATCATTAGCTATAGAAATTGAGAGAAGTTAAAGATTCTATAAATTTTAAAGAGACAAATATTTTATAGAAATAAAGAATAACTCTTTTATATTATATACAACCCTTATAATTTTTAAATAACAAAATATTCATTTTTAATTTAAATTAAATTTTCTATACCATTATTTATATAGTCTTTTAGATTAATCTAAACGATATTGAAGCTTGTATTGGATGCCAAAGTTGATGGAGAAATCTCTCACTACCAAATGATGAGGTTGTTTGGTGACTCTATATATAGAAATTGCTCAACATAACGATTATCCTTTAAAAACAGGAATATTTTTTATAACTCAATTTTTATATAATATTTTATAAATTTGGTTAAATTTTTATTGCATAATTTAATTTATATTTTAATTTAATATTTCACTTTTAGAAAATAGTTGTCAACGTTGTTTTAGAAAAAAAAAGCTGGTTATCAATCTATTTTTTCTATAATTAAATTATGGGCTAAATATGTTTTTCATCTCCAAACTATTATAAAGAATTGAATTTCATTCCTAATCAAAAGTTTACATCTATTGCATTCGCATTTTATGAAGTCGTGTAACACAGACCAGCAAAAAAAATGTTAACGAGATAGTTTTAACTTATATTATCATTTAATCTAATGTAATGTCATGTTAGCAATTAGGGGTGGAAGTGATTAGGAGATGATAGTGTGACTTTAATGGCTGACCTTCTTATGATTTTTCAAATTCTAATACATTAGAAATCATCTATGAGGTTTTGATTATACATTGAAATATTTAAGTCTTTAAGCGTAGGTTATCAAGATTGCAATTTACACCCTATCATTTTGAAGCAACTCCATAACTCCCCTTGGCGATTGATTATTCCCACAAAGATGATGTCGAATTCTCTAAAAAAATAAATAATCGATAAACCAACTAAGTTTGTAGAACTATTTGACTTCATATCAACTATGTCCACTTTGTGGAATAAAAAAAATTCTCCAAGTTTGTCCCATCACTATAGGAACATCATTTTCAGTTGATGTAACAAAACAAAAAATGAAATCATCCAGGTTCAATACAGCGACCATAAGAAACCTGGGGTAACATTGGTATTAACAACATTCAACAATCTATCCCACAACTCAAGCTTCCCTTTTTCATTATAAGATCGAATCAACCTGCTCATGTTAGCCCAATAGAAAAAATCACCACTTTTAGTGCACTTAATTCCCACTTGCTTTAACCCTCTCACAAACATAGTATAAAATTTTTGCAACCTCATTTTGTAACCTCAATAAACTTTTGAACAAACTTATGCTTGAAATCATGGAGATAATTAATCTTTGAGTTGGGATAGAAATAATGAAAAATAACATTACTTTCATGGTTGACCTTCTTACAATTCCCGTCGAGGGTACGAAAAGGGATTCAACGACATAAGTTGTCGTTGTGTTTGCGGTGGGGCTCTTAGAGGTTGAGATTGGGCACAAGGATCAATGGAAGAAGGGGTTTTTGTTTGAGAAGAGGTAGAATAGTTGAAGTGAGACTTGGACAATGTTACTCTGCATTAAATTAAATGATAGTCCACACTAGAACTCTGTTTGTCGCATGATAAACTCGTTAACACCGTTTACTAGAGAGAATGTTTTTCTTGACTTTATACAGTGGAGGGATGCAACTTTTTTCTATAATGGTTGAAAAACACGAACACGGTCAACTTCCCGAGGCTTGATTAATCACTGTTCTTAAAGACTTATGCGCGGTGTGTTGCGTAAGTCCCCCAAGATACAATAGGAACTTCTCGAATGGTACCGAGGATTTCATAACTAACAATCAAACTCTCTTATGAACAAAAATACCCAGGACAATAGAAAGAAAAAATTAGAAAAAAAGAGAAAAAAGATGCTTCGATTTGTGTGTTTTTGGAGAAGTAAGGGGATCATCTATTTACATAGGAAAAAAGACCCTCGAAGATTCCATGGATAGTGAAATCACCTCCTAAATGTTACGAAAAGTAGTAAATATGGGAGAATAATTCGGTCAAAGGCAGTTTTGAATTTAAAATCTCGTATCCCATCTAGGTTTATTTGCAATTACTAAACATTCAAAACCTGTTATCAAACGTACCAAAAACGGGAGCAACATCAAAGATTATGGGTAGTATAGCAAACTATATGAACCAATCTTAGATTGATGAATTTAACACACAGTGTAATTGGTATAACCAGCTATATGAACCAAAACACTTAGTACGTGTTAATGGTTTATCAATCACAATATAACCCTACAATTCTTGTTGTTATTAATGTGTTGCACTTACTAGGCCATGCGCGTGCCTAGTAGTCATGAGTGCTCTAAAGATCTTGTCATGATCTCATGCAAGCACCTCACTTTACATTTGTACAGGTGATTTCATCAAGTGTATGCTACAACTCATATACCACCCATAAGAGATATGAAAATCATTAAAACTTTGTTATAAGTTAAAACTCTGTTATAAGTTAAAACTTTTTTATAACAACAAAGCTTACCCTCTCATTAATGTAATATATAGAACTTTCACACACCGTAGGAACAGACAAATTGATTTTAAATCAATTTTGGTGCTAACATAACTAACAAGTGACTTGTTTCTACCCATATAATCCTAATTCATGGGATCTCCAATCACAAAGGTTGAGTTTCCATCACTTGTTTGTTTGCAAGTGACTTGAGTCTCATTCCCCTCGATGTTTCTGAAATTGTTTTCCTCCCTAAAGGTTTTGTTAGAGGATCCTCTAAGTTCCATTTTGACTTAACATAATCAATGGAAATTGTTCCACTCTTTAGTATCCGCTTTACCAAATTTTGTCTCAATTGTATATGTATGTTCTTTCCCTTGTAAGTTTTGTTTTTAGCTATAGCTATTGTCGATTGGCAATCACAATGTATTGATACATATTGGGTTAGTTTCATTCCTAACGGAATGTGCACTAAGAAGTCTGCTTAGCTTCACTTCCAACCATTTCAAGAGCAACAAACTCTGATTCCATTGTTGATCTAGTAATAATCGTTTACCTAACTAATCTCCATATAACTACAACACCCCAAGTGTAAATACATCAGCACTAGTAGATTTTGTCTCATCTAAATCTGAGATCTAGTTAGCATCATTGCACCCGTCTAGTACAACAAAAAATCCACTATATTCAATGACATAATTCGTTGTAGCTCTTAAATATTTCATGAGTCTTGCAAGTGTATCCCATTGATCTTGACTAGGATATTGAGTATATTTGCTCAGTCTACTTACTGCATAAGTTATGTATGGTCTAGAAAGGCTCATTAAATGCAATAAACCCCAATTATCTGGGCATACTGAGATTGAGAAATAGATTCTCTTCTATTTTTCTTTAATTTGGAGTTAGCATCATAAAGGGTGCTTACACATTTAAAATAATAATAGTCAAACTTCCTAAGAAGTTTCTCAGTATATTGCTCTTGGGATAATAATATACTATCTCCCTTTATGACTTTAACTCCTAGAATATGATTGCTTCACCCATGTCTTTCATTTCAAACTTAGATTCAAGAAACATTTTTGTTTTAAAAACTATCAATGCATGTACCAAAGATCAACATGGTATCCATATATAAACATATAGTGACACATTCACCATTTTTATATTTAGTGTACACACATTTATCAACATCGTTAGTAGAAAAACCATCACAAAGTAAATCATTATCAAGTTTTTCATGTATTGTCTTGGTGTTTGTTTCAATCCATACAAAGATTTTAAAAGTTTGCATATTTTTTCTTCTTAGCCAGGAACTATACGTCCTTCAGGTTGAGTCATAAATTTCTTCTTCTAGTTCACCATTTAGAAAATTTGTTTTAACATCCATTTGGTGAATAACTAACTTATGAATAGATGCTAGAGCTAACAACACTCATATAGAGGAAATCCTAGTAATTGAAGCAAAAATATCAAAATAATTTATGTTGGATTTTTGGGTAAACCCTTTCGCTATTAACCTTTCCTTATACTTTTCTATGGATACCTCAGGATGATACTTTTATTTAAAGATCCACTTCCAACCAATAAGTTTTGCTCCTTTAGGCAAATATACTAAAATCCAAGTATTATTTTTCTTAATTGACTCAATTTTAGTCCTAATGGCCTTAACCCAATGCTTTACAGCAGGAACACTAGTATCTTTTAAAAAACTTAAAGGATCATTTCCAATAAGATAAGTTAAAATCATCTCCAAAAGAAGTTTCCTTTCTTTGTCTTTTACTTCTCAAATCCTCACATATGGCATCACTAACAATGCTTGTAGATCATTCCGATGTACCAGTAACATTTAAGGAAAAATATATTAAAAAAAACTTAGCGATTTTTGTCTCTACTATAGTATTATGTTTAATCATATCACTATTGAGAACAAGAAACCTATAGGCAGCACTATGTTTAGTATCTTAAAAATAGACAATTAGAAGTTTTAGAACCTATTTTTCTTTTCTTAGGATTGGGTAGCATCACTTTAGCCAAACACCCCCACAACTCGTAGGGTATTTTGTCAGTTTTCTTATGTGGTATTCTATTTTGCAAGAAAAAACATTATGTAAGAAAAATTTCACCCTAAAGATTAACAAGAGCATTAGAACTAATAATCATAACATTCATAATTTCTTTAAAATTCATATTTTCCCTTTCAGCTACTCCATTAAATCCAGGTGAATATGACAGAGTTACTTCATGAATGACACCTTCTTTAACATAATAATCATTAAATAAAACATATTCTCCACCTCTATTTGATCTAATCCTTTTAATTTTCTTATTCAATTGATTTTCAACTTCTGTCTTATAAGTTAGAAACATATCAAATGCTACATCTTTATATTTTATTAAGTACACTTTGGTGTATCTTGAATTATCATCTATAAACATTACAAAATAAATTTTACCACCTCTAGTCATAGTTTGTTTTAAATCAACAAGATCGGTATGAATTAAACCTAGTAGCTTAGTTTGACATTCTACATAATAACATACTTTCTTTGTTTTTTTGGCTTCTACACATATATCACATTTCCTACTTTGTTTATCATACATGTTGATTAATCCTAGTCGTTGCAATTTAATAACATATGAAGAATTTACATGTCCTAATCTAACATGCTATATATTATAAGAGTCAATAATCTAAGTAGAAGACATAGACCCAGATTCAATAACAATCTCAGAAACATTGAGTACAAAAAGACCTTGATCACAATATCCCTTTCCCACAAACACATAATATTTTGTCATCACAATCTTGTCAGATTTGAATGACACTTTGACCTTTACCTTTCCCAACAATGCTATAGAGATTAAATTAACTTTAATCGATGGCACATGCAGTACTTAAAGCCGGAATCTTCCCAGATGTGAGATTTAGAATAACTTTACCTTTTCTTAGAACAAGAGTTGTCTCAGAATGACCGAGAAAAACTTGTTCTTCTCCATCCTCCACAATAGTGTAGGAGGAAAACGCATTTCTGTTTGCACAAATATGTCTTGTAGCCCTGGAGTCTACCACCAATTGTTCACATTTGTCACAAGGTTCACTTTTGAAATGACCACAACAATTGTATCTTCCCTTTCAGTTATATTTGCCTTAGGAGAATTGTTGTTCTTGACCTTGTGTTTGTACTGATATGCATGGTGACCTAGCCTTCTACAGACAAAGCAATTTTCCTTCTTCTTGAAAGTGGGTTTAGGTTCAGTGAAACGGGAAAAAATAGATTTATTATTATTCTTCTTCTTGTGGTTAGGTCATTTCTCATACCTTTTTGGGATTGGCTTGCTTTCTACCATATTTGCCTTGGCAGATAACGCCTTACTCCTTGAAGCAACACACTCTTTTCTATTTTTGTCTTTAATGATGATGTGAGTGATGAGGTTTGGTAATGACATTTGTATGTGCTTCTGCGTTAGCTATTGTTTGTAGCCTATCTAGGATTGCGGAAGTTTCTCAATTAGTAGTTCCAAAAAAAATTTGTCAAGTAAGACAATATTCTTTGCTTTAATATCTTCAAGCAGCTTGTGATATTAGTTGATTTGTATCTTGATATCTTTGTCTTCTATCATCTCCTAGTAGTATTAGTTTTCAATAACGAACCTTTGTCGAACTACATCTTCAACGAAATATTTGAGGATAAGAGAATCCCGAATATCCTCTACTTTCTTGTAGGAGCAATAAACATCGAACAAATTGTTAAATAACATGTTAAGCAAGGTGTGATGACATACCTTATTTGTGTGAATTCAATCTTCAGTTCGTTTCGTAGGAGCACTAGAGTTGGGTTGAGACGTCGTAAGTGCAAAAGCAACTCCATACATGTCTAAGAGTGTAGACACGCGTTCCTACCAGTGTCAAAAGTTTCACCCTGCGAAGACTTCAATTTTTGAAACATTCGGAAATGATTTTGCAAAGATGATTGGTGTTTCGGAAGCATCGTTTGACATATACGGTGTAGAGTTGTTGTTACTTTCCAGGTTGTCAACCATAAATCCTTAAGATTATTGTTGATAATGGTTGAAAAACACAAACACGGTCAACTTCCTGAGGTGATTTTATATTTACAACAATATCATTTTATGTTAACCAAAACACATCTCTTAACAAGTGAAAATCAATCACATCTCTTAACACGTGAAAATCAATGAACAAGATGATGAAACAAGATAACAATTATGTTACTCAATTAAAAAAAAAAAAACTTAAATGACAGAACCTTAATTAAAAAATATAAAATTTTTAGATAAACAAAATAAAAAAAATTAATAAGAACTTAATTAAAAAACTCAATTTTAAAAGACGATTTAAAACTTAACTAAGTTTATTACTTATACATTTAAATTATTCGATATTTAAATATAAAATTTTATTCATTAATATTATGTTTTCGATTGTGCGTATCAAATTTCACACAACTTCAACGAATATAGTATGTAAAAGTAAATTTATAAAACATTCGAATGAAATAAAGAAAATAAATAACAAATTTGAATGAATGCATATGTGCAACACAAATTCAGTTTGGAAATGTACGGTGGATACATGAAGCGTGGATAAGGACAATGAATTGAAAGTGATATAAAATTCAATTGACACATTCAAATCATTTGATATAATATAATACAAATTAAGTGGAGGGTGGGGCTAAATGTTCCCACAAATGCAGTTTAGGGGACAGTCACACTCTGTAAAGCTAGCTTTATAGCACGGTCACACTATTTCTTATTACACATTATTCTACGACTGAGGGAATTTTATCTTCTCTGGAAATATATATAATTAAAATTAATTGTATAATTGGGACCATCTTCACACTATAAAAAAGTTTTATGGAATTAAATAAGGCTATACTTATTTATTATATTGTATTTAATAAATTTCTCTATAAATTTTTTTAGAAAAGTAAAATAAAATGAGAAGTTAAGATTAAGATAGTCTATATACCCTTTCTTCTCAACCTATCAAACGTCTTTTAAAAACATACCATATTTCAAATACATAGATTTATCCAACCATCTTATTTTATTAAATATGTAGGAAAAAACATTTAAACTAATTTTAACTTATAAAATATTTTTATATTTTTATTTTTCTCTCCTATAAATACTAAAAGGAAGTTTGTGTCAACATATCGTAATAAACTATTATTTTATGCAACAAAGTAAAACTAAATATACACATTCATCAAAAGTGGTGAAACTATTTAGGTGAAGTTTCGATTTCAAATTCTAAACATTTATTTATTTTGATAGTAAAAAAAGCTTTACCATCTGTAATAATTTTGATAGTTTCAAGATATTGTAAGGTATATTCAGAAAGTAAAAAGTCTTTTTTAATGGCATCAAAAAGTAAAAAGTTAATAAACTGAATGTGTGAACATGTTTAAATGAATTTCTTTATTAGTGTTATTTTAAAAAAGCAAATAAGAAGATAAATAAAATAAAATATTTTATGTATAAAAAAATCATGTTAGTTTTTTCAAATTCAAATTTCTAACTTTAGGATAAACTAATTTTAATTTATAAAAAAGATATTATATCTTTTGTCTTGTTTATAAAAAGTTCTACCTAGACGTGATGACCAAAATTCTTCAAAATTCAAATTTCCCTTTTATCTTGATTAAGCATTTTTCCTAGCTCAAAAAATCATCACTTTGACTAGGCCATCCTTGAATTTATAACCACATTGCATGCTTGAGATCACTGATTACATATACTCAAACTGTAATAACAGCAAGACCCTCCCATGACATTAATACATAGTCTTTTGGTTCACTAAGTTTTTCATGACCATTAAGCATATGATTATACAGTGTGTACTATGATGCATTTGACCACACACTATGGGATATATACATCATGTTCTTTCACATGGTTTAAATTTTAAGGTTGCTTACAAACCAAGTTTATAGCTTTTTGTTCATTTAAAGCTTATGAATATTAGTTATCATTTATATGTATTGTGATTCTAAAAATTTTTACATTGTTATTCTATAAAAAATATATTGTTAGTATGATTTTAAAAATTATTATTATAAAAAAATTAAATATTTTATAATTAAATAGTAATGTAAAAAAATACAATATATATAATTTACTCATCTTTAATACGATTCATTCTTTTATCTATTCATTTTTATCATTGTTTAGCTTTTCCATTCAGGCCATTATCAAAATCAAACCAACAACCTTGAAAAAAAAATGTTTATTTTGAAAAAAAAATATTTCTATTTTTATGATTAATTACAAAATATTACATTATTTTTAATTAATTTTTATTTTTAGATGATTAAATAAGAAATGATAAAAATAAATTTAGTCAACTCTTGTATAAATATTTTTCAATTATATAAAATATATCTTTTATTATTTTTCTTACCTCAAAAGGGTATTTATCTCCTAAGGTGGAGGAAGACAAATTGTATAGTGAGTTGAATTATAACTATCGTCAAGGTTGTTAAGGATGATGAGGGAGAGATCTACTTGTAAAAGATTTTCTGCTTAAGTGAGTAAAAACAAATAAATTATAACTATATAAGTAAGTATGAGAATTGAATGAGTATTCCTATGGTATTGTATAAGTTTTTTTTTTTCTTTTGAACTTGAGATGTAGTATTGAAAAGATATTTTTAAATAAATAAGATATACGATTAATTATTAAATATTTACTATTTCATCAATTATTACTGTATACAAATCCAGTTTATACGGTTGTGTTTGATTTGATTTGATTAGATTAGATCCAATTTGATTGGACTGCACCTAATTTGGTTGGATTTTATATTATTATGTGTATCTTTGTATATCTTGGATACGGATAGTATATAAGCCCCCAAGCTCAGAATCTCTAAAAGGGTGAAGGTGGATCAATTTGAGGGATGAACGAGTTGTAGTACCTGTTACGGTGTATTTTCATAGCTAACTATTTAGGTCGACATTTGTGCGATTCTCGTAAAGCCAAGTTTGTTTTGCATTTTTTATTTGGTATGACGTGTCTCAAAATATTGCACTTTTCAATATGCCTTAATGAGAAGTTTCTATTAGTAAGAATGAGTTTTGTCCTTTTTTTGAGGCGTTTCATCAGTTTGGCAGTTGATGCTCTGTCTTTGTGTGACATGTTGTCCTAAGTCATAATGTCTCAACTGTCACTGTTTGGTGCAAAGCATTTGAAAGTATTCATTTTGCTTTATGTTTGACTGTCATTTTTGTCGCATCCTTCTTCATTTATCCCCTTCCAACCTCTCTGAGTTCTTGAAGCTTTCACAAGTGCTTCATTGTATTCCATCATCGTTACCTGCCATTTTTGCCTTGGTATGTTCCTAATGGACTTGTTGATTCTTTTGCAGCAAATAGTCTTTTAGTTAGTAGGGAAGTTGTTGGCATTGGGAAGGAATCGTCCATGAGTCTTATTGACTCCTTTTCGGAGGGGAATGCCATAGAGGAAGTTTCTTTTCCTCCTTCCCTCGTTGGGTTAGGATGGCTACGGTTGCCCCTTATAAAGCAATAAAATGGAAGGTTTCCTTTTGTGAGGAACTGGAAGTTGTTGAGCCTTCCCTTGTCGAAAGAAAAATAAAAGATAATTTTTCACCAATCGTAGACCCTGATAGAGTTTACTTGAACCAAGTACCAACGAAGAGGATTTCATCTTTGTGTACGAGTTCTTCAAGGAGTTCAACATATTTTTCCTCTATCTCCCTTTGAGAGTCGGATGTTGACAAGGATGAATGTGACTCCTAGTCAACTCCATCCCAACATATGTCTTCTTAATGGTCTTTCAAATACTATGTCACTACCTTCAAATAACTCTAACCATAAACAAGTTCATGTATTTTTATCAGATAAAAAAAGTTGGTTTGGTATCTTTGAATGATGCTCAACATGGTCTCCTATTTCTATTTATACCTCGTCCTTTGAAAATTTCAAGAGTAGGTTTTTCAAACTTAAGTATTCTAAGGATATTAGAAAAATATTATTTTTCTATCCTGACCATACTCCTTAGTTCAGTTCCCCCCTATATTGACAAAGACTTTACAACTTTAATCATATCAATGATATGGATAGGATAGATATTGAGATTTTAAAGAACCTTCCAAGGCCCCTAAGCAATAAAGGTCTCCTTAATGTGCCTCTTGCGGAGGATCCCACTAACCTTTTTTTGGGTAAGACTCTTATTCTTGGTTTTTTCTTTACTTAAAAACTTTGCACTTAGCTTCCTTTGTTGTTTTCCTAAAGATGTCACGAGGAAAGATTTTGATTAAAAAAAACTCTAAGCCAAATCAGGGGCCCCTGCTTTTAAGAAGGATTTCCGTGTCAACTTCTAGAAGCCTTCCAAAAGGAACAAGGGTGAGTCAAACATAATCAATGAGAGCTTTACTACCACCTCCAACTCAACAATGCTCGCTACTATTAACACTCAGGCTCAAACTGTTATCTCTCAAGGTCAAATTCATCTTCAAGTTTCTTCTTGATGCATTCCTCAATCACCACTGTTGCCAATGGCTCATCTTCTATCCACTTACTAAAGAATCAATGGTCATTATTAGGAAATTTAGCTGCCCTTTGGTGAGAGGAAAGGTCTAATATGTCCATTCCCCATGTTTAAAGTGACCATAAGGTTATGTGTGTAGTTCTTCAGGAGGTAGCATGTGAAGGGGGTTATACTTACTTGGGATTTTTTTAGTAAATTTATAAAGTGTTAGCCAATAATATCCTGCTCTCAAAACTCATGACGCCATACATCAGGCCCTGAGTACTTCGCACACATGCCTTGGTGGAGTTTGGTGAGTACGTATTAAGTTTCGTCGTCTTTTAAGCACCTTAGCAATGGGGAAGAAAAACCTCTTAAAAAGAGTTTGCCATTATACATAGAGTAAAATGATATTTGTATGCACAACCTTTTAGCATCTACTATGTTGTCGACTAAGGCATCATTGGTCAATAAGTTGATTATATGTGTCATCTAACTAGGGATATCTAGATTTACTATAACATATTATCATAGTTCCAACTTGGAGTGCTTAGAGTTTCTTGAATGAGGATTTGGTGTTGCTCGACCTTCTTTGTGCTAGCAAGCTTGGAGCGGACATTGACACGATTATTTTGTTCCTTTGGCACATAGGTAATGTCGAACTGATCAAAGTATTCTATCAAGTCCTTGGTTATGTGGTAATACTTCTGGAGCAAAGGTTTGTTGACTTGATAATTGTTGTTTATAAAGCCAGTGATCAACTAGTATTCACTTTGGCATTTTAATTGTTTCACATCCAATTCCCGAGCAAGTTGCAACTCGACAATTAAAGCTTCATATTCTACTTGATTATTGAAGTATAAAAAGTGAATCGAATAGCTTGCTTAAGGATAACATTATCAAGGCTCAAGGATGATACCAACCCTATTGCCTTTCTTATTGGATTAACTATCTACACTAAGGGACCATCAATTGTGTCTTTCTCCAAGTTTGGGCAACTCAATCAGAAAGTTTACAATGAATTGAGCTTTCATCAGTCCCCTACTTTCAAACTTCAATCTAACTTAGGTAGTTCGACAGACCAAGTTGTCATTTGGCCTGCTAGCTCTTGTTTTTGAATTACCTATTTAATGGGATAGTAGATTTGTACAAAGATGTTGAAGTTCTAAGAGTACTATCAGAGTCTTTGAGCTAAGAAAGCAAGTGCTAAAATTAATTTTTCTATGACATGGTATCACTCTTCGACTAAATGTAGAGTTTGGCCAGTAAAAGACACAGGGTTTTGACTTATACCCTCTTAATGAACAAGTACCGAGTTGGAGACTGAAAAATATAGTAAAAGAGTTGGATGAGGCGTTGGGCTTATAAATACCGATAGCGAGGAGATATATTTCTTTATATTCTGAAACATATTTTTACATTTGGCATCTCATTCAAACTTTTTTGTTCCTTTGAGGAGTTTGAAGAAAGATTTTGCTTTCTCTACAAGCTTAGGTAGAAAACCTTGATAATGCCACCAGTTTTTCATTAAGGCACTTAACTTCCTTTAGATTAATAGGACTTCTCATATTTAGGATTGCCACACACTTGTCGGTATTGAGTTCTATTCCACACTATGTGATCATGAAGCCAAGGAATTTTCCTTCGACAACTCTAAGAAAGCACTTTTCCAAGTTAAGGCACATGTTATGCTTCTTGACCTTATCAAAAACTCTCTCTAAATGGACAGGGTGAACCTTTACCTTTGCTGATTTGACCACTATGTAATCGACATATACCTCCATTATGTCACTAGTGAGGTCCTTAAAGACTTTGCTTATGAGATGCTAATATATTGCGCCAACATTTTTTAAACCAAACGACATGACTTTATAACAAAAATTAGCTCCTTTGGTCGTGAAAGTTGTTGTCTTCATTGGGTGGCTACATTCTGATTTTATTGTATCCTGAGTACGCATTAAGAAAATTGAGTACCTCGTAACCTGTAGTGTAGTCAACGAGTTGATTTATGTTTGGTAGAGAGTATGTGTCCTTAGGACATGCCTTGTTTAAGTTTGTATAATCGATACACATCCTTCACTTCTCATTTGATTTTTTAACCATAACTACATTTATAGTCATGTGGTGTAGATGATTTTCTAATAAAGACAACTTCGAATAACTAACTGACTTCATTTTCTAAGACTAATCATCTCTCCTCTCCTAGGCTATATGTTTAGTTTGAGGAAGTATGACAAATTTATGACACGTGAAGTTCAAATTGATGTCAGACATGTTTACTAAACTCCATGCAAAAAAGGGTTGAAATTTCTTACCAATACCCATTATATTTCATTTCTTAGTAAGCGACTAATCATTTTGCCTATCTTTACACACTCACCTGGTTGGGAACCCAATTGCATATTTATGAAGGGCTCATCAAAGGTAGGCCAATTTTATTCAAATACGACCTATGGATCAAGGTCGACCCTATCATTAATAATGGCAGCTCGGGATGTCTCTTCAATATTGTGATGTCTTTGAATATTATTATTTTCTTTTGACCAATCAACATCATATTCTTGTAGAAGATCTAAGACCTTGTCAATTGTTGTCATAGTTGTAGGTGTTTTTACTGAACAAATGACGTATTTAAAGCTTTGTGCATAATATTCTCTTGCTATTTTACCCATATAAATAATCAACATAATGAATAAATGTAATTATTAACTCTTTTACCTAAATGTAACATGTCTCCAAATTTAAGCCTTTCTTAACACTTCCTGAAATTTGACAAAAAGATCCAATAAATCCATCAACTATCAATCCTTATAGAAACATCTCCGATTTACTAAATGCTCAAAAAGTATAACAAAGAAAAATAATCATAATCTCTAGTAGAAATAGAACTACTCCCAAAACTTGACTTGAACACTTTGAGTTATTTATTACTCTTCTAAGTCTGAAATTTTACAATGCCATACTAATAAGAATCTTTTCTAAACTTAGAAAAAGTTTTAAAAATACAAGTATTACTAAGATGAAAATCTAAATGTAATAAAAAATAAACATTTAAATATTTTTTATTTTATTTAAAATTTATCTTGAGATTAAACTAAGTTCTTACGTGAAGATTACTATAGAATCTAAAACTATAGCATTATTTTTTGTTCTGACGAAGATTTATTAAATATTATTGTCTGTACGTAATCATATCTTTTTTCATCTGTGATGAGAATAATTTGTTTATAAAGAAATTATATACTCAATAACTATATAAAGTTGTTTTGTACAATTCTCTTATAACTTAACTTTTACATTATTGAAAAAAATATTTACTTCTTTTTAAAAAATATAAATTTGGATGAATAAAAATTTAAACTAATTTTTTAAAATAAAATATGGATTTAAATTTAAAATTTAACTTAGATATTAACAAACTATTTCTTTTAAGAAAATATAAATATAAATTTAAATTCTGATCCAAATATTTGAATTGGATTGAATTTAATTCAATGAGACCAACGTCAGTATAAAAATAAGCAATATAAAACATGGTTTTTTTAAGTATCCACCTTAATAACCTATGTCCTTGCAAAGCTCTATTTCAATATATCTCTATCTTTGCTCTTTCTCCAAGGACTTCGTGCACATGGTGGTTGAGTACTATTCTAATTTGTTGGTTCCTTATCAAAGTTGGCACCATTGTCATTCTTCAAATTTGGAGAAAACTAAAATCCCAAGATAATCTTCAAACTTTTTTTTAATATAAATTCTAGCAAACTCTACCATCTTTAAAATATTATAGTTATGAATACATTACTATTTTAAAATTCAACTAAAAAACGTTTTTATATTTTGTATTATTATGATTCATTAAAATAACACCATACAATTAATTTAACTTTTATGGATACATAAAAATTTACCCTATACATTTATAAGAGTTAAAATATTAGTTACGTAGTAAAATTTAAACATGAAAAATTATTATATATATATTTGTAAAATGGAAATAAAACCTCAAATATAAATGAGTGACCCTTCGTGTATTTTTTTAAAGGGAAATGGAGGGAAATGTGGTCCCTTCCCACTCCACTTCTTCCACATTTTCCGTACAAACTTCCTTACACTGTTCACACCACTCCCAACACAAATTTGCTTCAAACAATAATGACAAATATTTAGGTTAAATTACTTGTTTTATTTTTATTTTAAAATTAGTTTTATGATATATGTGGAAACTATAAGGGATTAAAATAATACCTTTTGCTACAAATATATATGTTTAAAATTATTTTTATTTGACATTTTACACTTAAAAGTAATATATATATATATATATATATATATATATATATATATATATATATATATATATATATATATATATAAATGCGAGTAGAAAAAAATATCTATAAAATTTACGAGAAATGTATATTCCAGGACAACTTATTAAACGGTGATATATAATTTTACTACAAATTTAGGCTGATCTTTGGTTTAAGTTATTTTTAAAAGACTCAATTTTATTGTTAATTCTTTAATAGACTGGATTATTTTTTTTATGGACATTATTAATTATCTCATTTTTAAGGTCTATTTATTATATATTAAAAAAATGATTTTTTCCTCAATATTCTTTTGGATTGCTAGGCATATAATAATTCTTTAAATAGACTAAGTGTATTTTTTTTTCTTAATTTTTTAATCTAATCGAGTCTCTTTTCAAAATTGAGCAAATTTTAATTTATTTTGTATTTAAAACCCTTAAATTTTCGTTTTCTGTTAACATAATTAGCAATGGAATCGATTAAATTACCTTGTCCTCAAAACTTATCACTCAAAATATAATCTTCACTCTAAATGAAAATTAAGTCTCAAAATTTAAATTGTTTGAATCCAATCTATCATTACCCTGAAAAAAAAATCTGATCTATCATCTAATAAAATCTTTCAAACTTTATCAAATTTTATTCAATTTCTTATTTCTAAATTTTTGAAAATTGAAAAATATATTAAACTCGATACATATAATATTTATTTATGTTATTATATTTAAATTAAATTTTTAAAATTCATATAATTAAAAATAATTTATACACCTTTGACTTGTACGTTACATACACTACTTTTGTTAACTTATCATTCCCAAACCAAACATATATAATGGCATATTCAATGTAAGAATCATAATATCATTATAAGTTTTTATAAGACAGCCCATTAAAAAAATATATAAACATGATACTGAATTTTATTTTATTTTTTAATTTTAAAATGTTAAATCTAAATAAAAAGTTATTAAAGTTTAACTTTTATAAATTTTTAACATTAAAATAACAAAATTTATGAAAATGTCTTAAAAGTACTGTAAAAGATGACATGTAATAAAATAAGATTCATACTATACCAATTGAGATCACATAAGTAACTTATAAATTTTCTAATCACCTTTGCTAAATTAAACATGCAAACAATTACAGCAAGATAATCCAAGAGTATAAACTCCAAGATTTCTCCTTTGAACTATGAACTGTCCAGCAACACAACTCAAGCTTCCCCCACTCGCCAAAGAACAGCGCGTGCCCTCACTCTCTGCCACGATCCCTGTCTCCATACACTCCCTCATCACCACATTCAAATTCGCTTCACCCTCAAACCACTCTTATCTCCCTCACTCATTCAAACACAACACAACACAACACAAAGTCACAAACACACTCAAATCTCGCCTCAAAACCCTTTTGTTCTCTTCCCCCCACTCGCTCATTTACTTGTCATTTTCCTCCCTCTTCCCCCTTTTTTCTCCAACCATCTTCTAAACAGTTCATTCACGCACAAAGAGAGAGAAAGTTCAGTGCTTTTGCATAGAATCACCACCCCATTATCCCGCATTTCCCATTTCATGCATTGATTCCATCTGGGTCTCTCTCAAAACCACTCTTTGATGATGGACACCGCTTCATCCCCTTTGTCCCTCCAAAACCAAAAGACAAGCTTCCAGGACCTGCCGGAAGCTTCTCCCAAGCCTCACAAGAAGGGCTTTGTGGCCACCCTAATGGGAGGAGCCTCCACTACTCCTTCCTTCAAAGAAGACAACTACTTTGTCTCCCTCCTCAGGTCCTCGGAGAAGAAAGCCCTTCAGGAGTTGAAGGACAAGCTCAAAGCTTCCTTTGAGGACTCTCCCTCTGATGCCTCCATGTGGAGCATTCCCCTCCTTGGAGGTGATGACAAAGCCGATGTTATTCTCCTGAAGTTTCTTAGAGCAAGGGACTTCAGGGTTGGTGATGCCCTTCACATGCTTCTAAAGTGTCTTGCTTGGAGGAAGGAGTTTGGTGCTGACACCATTTTGGAAGAGGATTTGGGGTTCAAGGAGCTTGAAGGAGTGATAGCATATATGCAAGGGTATGACAAAGAGGGGCACCCTGTGTGCTACAATGCTTATGGGGTGTTTAAGGACAAGGAAATGTATGAGAGGGTCTTTGGTGACGAGGAGAAGCTGAAAAATTTCCTCAGGTGGAGGGTTCAAGTCCTTGAGAGAGGCATCAAGGTTCTTCATTTCAAGCCTGGTGGAGTCAATTCTCTCATTCAGGTCACAGACCTCAAGGACATGCCCAAGCGAGAGCTGAGGGTGGCCTCCAACCAGATCCTTTCCTTGTTCCAAGACAACTACCCGGAAATGGTGGCTCGCAAGGTTTATGTGGTTTTGTTGTTTTCTTCAAATTAGGAACAAGTTGATGTTTGTTGTTTTGGTTGCTCTCAATTAATGCCATGGCATTTATGTGTCTGTGACACAATTTTTCACCTTTTTTTTTTTTGATAAATATATTTTTTCTCATTTCCTTGGTTTGGCTTTTGGGGATTCAGATTTTCATCAACGTGCCATGGTACTTCAGCATGATGTATTCAATGTTCAGTCCGTTCCTGACTCAGAGAACCAAGAGCAAGTTTGTGATCTCTAAGGAAGGAAATGCTGCAGAGACACTCTACAAGTGAGTTTATTGGTTCCATTTGGATGAATAACTTTTCTGTCTTTTTTCCCCCTGTTTAAATCTTCTGCAATTCAAAAACCTACTAGTTTAAAGCTTTTTGGCTCCACTCATATTTTTAATCTATATTAAGATTTAAAAATGCTTCTGAGATCTTGTTTGCTTTCTAGTTTCTATTATTCTTAGATTTTGTTCATTAACATTATTATTACTTGAGTTGTCTTTCTCCGGCTTTCATTTTGTGGTAACGAATATAATTCCAACTTTCCTTCTATTTCCATTTTGGGTTTGCTTTCTGAAGGGAGTTGTTTTCTTGTGTTCAGATTTATTAGGCCTGAGGACATTCCTGTTCAGTATGGAGGACTGAATCGGCCCAGTGATTTGCCGAATGGTCCCCCAAAACCTGCATCTGAGTTCACAATCAAAGGAGGGGAGAAAGTGAACATTCAAATTGAAGGAATTGAGGTGATGATTCACCCACTGCTTTTGGTGCATGTTTCCATCAACTCTTTTTAAAGAAACAATAACTTGGTTTTGCTTGTTTGAACAATTTTTTTTTTTTTTAAATAAGGTTGCATTTTACACGCACTTAAAAATCACTATTTAAGTATGAAAATTTATTAACTTACATAATAACCATCTTTCATTCCACTCTCATTTCTGATTGCTTGAAAAGGGCATACAAATTAAACTCAATAATGTTCCCAACACACTATTCTCTTCAGATTATGATTAGTCTTCTTGTCATGCAAATAAATGGGTTCCTTTTTAGATATAAGAATCTTTCTGTTTGGATTTTCTATACATTAAATTTTGCTTAATGGTTTTGGTACCAATGGAAGACTAGTTGGTAATTTAGTTTTTGTATGTTGAATTAGGCTGGTGCAACAATCACATGGGACATTGTAGTGGGAGGGTGGGACTTGGAATACAGTGCTGAATTTGTGCCAAATGCTGAAGGAAGCTACACCATAGCAGTTGAAAAGCCAAGGAAGATGGGAGCCTCAGAAGAAGCAATCCACAATTCATTCACATCAAAAGAATCTGGAAAGATGGTACTCTCAGTTGATAACACTGCCTCAAGGAGGAAAAAGGTTGCTGCATATCGCTATGTTGTCCGCAAAAGCAGCTCCATTTAAGAAGCCCATTAAATAGTTTTTAGGACCTTTTATTAATATTTTGCAAGTGATGTTACTTTTTCTACCTTTTTTTGGTTAATTTTTAGAGGGTCTCATTTATGCTTCTGAACTCTTTAAAGCCTGTTCCACAGGTATTAACTAGTAGTGGTACTAATGTGATGTAAAAAGGAGAAAAAAAAATGGTGGTGGTAGTATATGGCTTGGTATAGAAGGAAAGCAAGTTAAGTTTGCTTATATAGCATACCAAATTACTGTTTGTTGCCCTTTAGATATATGGTGGTGACTGTTGCAAGTGTGAGTGTGTGACCATTGATTGTATTGTCCTTTGATACACGTGGCTATTGTGTATGTTGTAATCTAGAGGCATCATCACTCTGTGAAGGAGCAATCTATGGTTTATGAATTGAGGTTTCTGTTTTTGTAAGGGTTTTTGCTGGTTGAAGGAAAGTGCTTGAGACGTGTTCATTTATATGAATGGGAAAATTCTGTGGGTGGATATTGACAGGACCATGCATTGTAAGAGGGTGTTTGGTTTGGTTACTTTGTATAGATTGTATTATAATCAACGTATGGACCAAGAGGGTGACCAGAGTTCCAAAGCAAGAAGTTGGTAGAGGTCACAGGCAGTGTCTGATAACGTGTTCAGAGGGTTAAGATTAGGTAGTGAAGCCTCTTTCATTGATTTGTAATGTTCCAAGAGTGATGTCAATTCTGGTTTGGTGAACCATCTCACCTTTGGTTTTTAAATTGGTTCTCTTTCTACCCTCCTTTGCCTTTTATGTTTGCATATCGATTTTCTATCCTGAGACTAAGGTTTTACTATTTACTAACAAAGTTTGTATTAGTATTTGGTAGTTTGTCTTTTATGGTGGTGGCTTTGGTTGGGTGGGAGATAAAGCAATTTGCTTATTATGGGTTATTTGAAATTTAAGGTTTTTAAAGAAAGGTTAAAGGTGGCTTCATAAATTTTGGACATGGGTTAGAATTAAAAGAGGACTAACTAATTTGTAACATATTTCAATTTGTCCATTTTTATCACAATTTGAAAATTTGTCAAAAAGTATAAAAATCTTTCCTAAACTCCTATGTTGTTTGTATCAAACTTCTTTCAGTGGAGTAATTTGATTTTTTTTTTGACAAAACTGAATAGAGAGGGCTCAGAAACAAGAGAGTAAATACCAAGATAAATAATGTCTCCAAATTGTGTTAGAATGAAGTATTTGTTATTTTGCTATGGGTGTAGGACACAATGTCCTCTCATCATAGGGTGCATTGAATGCATTTTACTGTGACAATTGTACACTACCTTTATTTCAAACCAGTATTGGAAGCATTAACAAATGGGAAAAGGAACTTGTCATATGAAAAATTGTCATTCATTGCTTCTGCTAACAAGTACTGCAGAAATCTTCAGTAGCAATGAAAGGTATCACATATTTTCTCCAGAATAGAAAACTAGTACTACATTGTTCTTTCCATGTGCAGATGCAGAGTGCACAATTCTCAGTATTTCAAGGGTCATTATATTTTATTTCGGTTGAATTTTTTGCCAACACTGACAAAATTTTACTAGCTGCTGGGCCTTTAGAATGGACCATGGTGCTGTAGATGGAATTAAATAATTGACTAGTTAACTATGATAGGAATCATCATAGTTTTTTATACTACCTTGTTCTCATATTTTGATTTTCAGAATATAATTATTTATTTTCTTAATTATACTTCTATTTAATAGCTATTATAGTTCAATTTTAGTCATTCTAAAATTTTTGTTTCTTTAATTTTAAAATGCACCACTTAGTCTTTCAAACTTAATGTTTTCCACTTTTTGTCTATCTATAAAGTATTATGTAAATCACTCACACAAGCAAAAATAATGTTTTTAAAAATTAAAAAGACTAGAGACGAGCTAATATTTTGTTTCTAGAGAAAATGAACTGAATTTTGAAATATTTGGAGAGAATACAAACATATTTTACTTATTAGTCGATTTTTGCACCCATTTATTTATTTTTTTAATAAAAGAGCTTTAATATTAAATATCTAGATAGTATTAAACAGTAATTGTGCCTTTTTCTCGTAACATCAGAAGAGGGCAGCATTCAAATCCAATGTACAATTTTGTTTCTTTTTCCTCTCATAACATGAGAAAAGAGCTGCATTCAAATCCGTTGTGGTGCTTGGAGAAACTTCTCAATTAATACTTTTAGAAAAAAAGTAAAATTGAATTTATTTATAAGTTAGAATTAACTTACGCGTTAATTAATTTACAGAAACTTTCTTATATAACTATATAACTTTTCCAAATTGTCTATACGTTAATTTTAATATTTAGAGAAATTTGCTTAATTTATTTTCTTATTTTTCTTTTTTAAGATTTGTTAATTTTTTTAAAATAATGTTCAAGTCTTTTCAAACTACTTTTTCTAGGAGTAGTTTTTTTTTTTTTTTGTTTTTGTTTTTTTTTTTTTTTAACTAAGATTGAAAAGCAGGTTTTGAGGGAGGCAGTTACTTTCTACGCTACAAATTTTAACCCACACTATATATTTTATTAAATAGCAAAAAAACTTTTTTGACAGTTTCATCACTTTTTTTTATTATATAACAATTTTTCTATCTTTAAAAATATTATAAAATTCTTTATTTAATTTTTCTTATTTCTATGAATGTAGAATATAAAAACTAAAAAATCTAAAATAACGTAAAAATTAAAAAAATATTAAAATACTAATATTTATTAAGAATCTATAGATAAAAGTTATATACGTATAAAAACTAAATAAATCTTCAAATAATTATTTCACTATAATTTAATGTGTATTTAAGTAGAAAATAATCAGATAAAAAATTAAACATTTTATTAATATAATTTTTTTATATTAATTTTAAAATAAAAATATTAAGGATATTTTTAGTATTTTAAAAATTTGTATAATGCACGTTGCAATGTTGAATGAATAGTGCAGGAAGTAACTGCCTTTGAGGGATACGGTAAAGTCCAATAACAGGCTGAGAAGAAAAATTTAGAGAATTGCTAGTTGTCACGAAAATTGACTTGTTCAAACTATACAAATTGATGTGTTAATGATTGTTAGAAATTGAAGGTCAAGAAATACACCTATCTTAGATGTAAGAAAAACCTTTTCAACGCTAATTAATAAACTTAATTAACATTTAATTTTATTATTTCTATTTGAAAATATATTTTTCTTAAATTATCATATGTTGAAACTGATTATAAAAGTAAAAATATTAAAAATTCAATCTCAAAATTAAATGCAAGTTATTTTAAAAATAGTATCACTAAATAAATTTAATTTGGTTATTTTAAAAATAGTATCATTAAATAAAGTAAAATTGGTCAAAGTTTGTTGATATTTTAGAGCAGCATACATGATTTTTTTTTGGCTTATACTGAGAAGTATAAAGATTGGCGAATCACAAACATTTGGCTTAATATTATTAATACATTCATATATATAGCACATATATTGTTCCAAAAATGATTCACATACATTATTAATTAAATTTTTTTAGTTAACTAATTTTTAGTCAAAATTCTGCATGCTTTACTTATAAAATCAATTACTGTATTGTTGTTTGTGGCTTATGTGAAGGAGATTGAAAAGAAAAATAAAGCGACCATAAAGTTCATAATTCTTAGTTCTTTCCTTGTTAGATAAAATTTCATTAATAATTATGAAAATACACAATTATGTGCTCCGGAAAAGAAGTAATCATATTTTAGACAAACTTAAAATACACATATTTAACAGTAAAATTATGTTGTACGAGGCAACTAATATCGAGAAACAACTATTTGCAATTTTTTTTTTTTTTTTTATGTTCAATGAAAACACTGAAGTTTATGTATTTTTTTGCTTAAACTTTACCTTATATATATATATATATATATATATATATATATATATATATATATATATCTCTCAAAA
>Ga0209489_104797_pt1 | contig 24464 bp, 5 predicted proteins | sample SiratrowhiteBW_FD_187527 | JGI IMG/M metagenome (GOLD analysis project Ga0209489, IMG submission 187527) | Root nodule microbial communities of legume samples collected from California, USA - Siratro white BW (SPAdes) (version 2) | ecosystem: Host-associated > Plants > Roots > Nodule | place: USA...
TACATTCACCTATGACTTCATACATTCATACATATCTCATAAAATTTATTCTCATCTAAAGTTTCACGTATCATATATTCATTCTCATCTAAAGTTTCATCCACTATTCATGTACTCCCATGTAAATCGCATAGATACATTCTTAAAAAAAATAGTTTCAAATAGACCTAGAGCATTCATCCATGCATCTTTATAGCCTCATGCATTCATGCATTTTCAAAGTCTTATTCAACAAGCAAAGAAACAAAAAAAAAATATAAAATTAATTTTTATATTATTATTCATTCTATAAAAATACATTTCATGTATGCATCATGCATTCAATAAACAAAAATGAAAAATATTTATTTTCATCATGCATTCATTTGTCTCTTAAGAATTCTCAAATAAATTTCATGCATATGTTCATGTGCTCTTATGGCACTTATACATTTCTGTTTTAAAAAATGTTGACATCAAATAAAAAATTTTAGTTATTCATACATTTTTTTTTTAAAAAATTCATACCTTCTAAGAAAAAATAAAAGAGAAATTTCATGTATTTCTAAATACATTTTCTTAAAAATTTCATGCCTAAAAAAATAATAATATAAAAATAAAAAAAATCAAAAAGAAATAAGAAAAAAAGTTTTATGCATTCTAATAGATTCCTATTCATACATAAAAAAAAAGATAAAGTTTGTTATGCATTCGCCTATGCAGTCTCATTTAAAAAATCAAAAAATATGGTTTTGATGTATTAACCTATGCTTTCTCATACTCAAAAAAAATAAAAAAGTAGAATTTTATGCAGTCATTCGTGCATTTTAAAAAAATAAAAAAAATGAAAAATAAAGTTATATGCATTTTCATATCATCATTTAGCAAACAAAAATGGAAAATATACATTTTCATCATACATTCATTTATGCATCTTTATAGGAATTCTCAAATAAAATTCCATACATATGTTCATGCATTCTCATGACACTTATGTGTTTCTTTTAAATTTTGATATTAAATAATAATAACAAAAATTCAATCTCATTACATTCATTCATACATTTTCAAAAATAAAATTTTAAACCTTCTAAAAGAAAGAGAAAGATAAACAATAATTTCATGTATTCATAAATGTTTTTTTTTTTTTAAAAAAGGAAGAAAATTTTCATGGATCCAAATTTCGTACGTCCATATATTTGCATTTTTAAAAGAAATAATAAATGAATTCCTAAAAATTTCTTGCATAAAAAAATAAAAAAGAAGACAAAACAAAAATAATTGCTTAATTAGTTTGTATTTTTGTGTATCCTTTTCTAATTTGTTAGCATAAACAAATTATTGTCATGCATACATTTTGCATGCATCATACTTATAAATATATAGCATACATAGACATTCATCACACATCTAAACATACATGATACATCACATATCATAACATACATCATACATTCACACATACATCATACATCTTCAAAGGCATCCATACTACATTCTATAACATAGGAAGAGTTTTGAAAATACATTTTAAAAGAAATATAAAATAAAGAAAATAGAGGTTTATTCATTGTTCATGCATTCTAAAAAAAAAGTGAAAAATAGAGTTTTATGCATTCTCTTAAAATCAAAACAAAAAATACAGTTTTATGCATTCTCTTAAAATCAAAACTGAAAAAATAGAGTTTTGTGCATCCATTCATACATCAGTGTTGTGGGGTGTTATTACCTTCCCCACACGTAACCGACTCCTGAATCTTTGAATCTGGTTCGTAGACATTTTTATTTTTGGTTTTTCTATGATTTTTCATAATAATCTATTATGGCGACTCCAAACTCTATTTAAATATTTTTTAAAATAAACTTTTTGATCGCCCCCATCATGATCCAGTTGCAACAATAATTATTATAATATTCGAGTAACTTGCACAAGGTACATATGAACTACACCCATTTTTAGCATGTTCATTATCAAGATGAGTCTGTAATTTTATTTTTTAACATGTTCATTATCAAGAGTGAGTCTCTGAATGTCGGAGTGTACTTTACATCCTTATTTTATTTCTATGTATAACTTAGATTTTCAAGTGTTTACTTATTTTAACTTAGTTATAACTTATTTAATTAATTTATATTATAAAATTTATGGTATATTATACAACTAAAAATATATATATATTAAAAAATAACTAGTATAATATCATAGACTTCACTTCACTAACCGTACATCCTCTTATGATATATTAATTAAAAGTTTTACTTTTACCTTATAAACGAGCATTATCGTATTAATAAAAAGTATATTCATTGTCACAAATCTCAACACATATAAGTCTATAAATAAAAGAAAAAATATAAATGAAAGTACACAGTTTTCTATGCACGAATGACTCAACTCATGTTGCATATCACGAAATATTATACGGATAAATATTAGACATGTAAATATTATTAAAGAACATTTTTTATTATAAAGTGTAACTAAATTTGATATATTTATACAAGTGTTTCACCTAGCACATTATAAATCAAAATTTTATCTAAATCAATCTAGTAACATTTTCATGAAATATAAATGTATTTTAAAAAGACTAATACATATATTAAGCGTACAATATCTAGTAGCCAGGAGTTTTTCTAATCAGTTTTTATGACAAGTAGTCTCTTTCCAATTTCATATAATTTCTTATAGTTGTAAGTGTTTTAGTTTCTTCTTTTACTAGTTTTAAATTAAAACTGGTTATTACTTGATAATATTTAAATCAAATAAGGTATTTTTTTATTGAAATGTGATACTTTAATATTTTTGTATAATAACTAATTAATAATTAATTTAGTGATAGAAATAAGAGAGTATGGATTAAAAAGAGTCAAAACTAAAATAAAAAATACCAAAAAATTTAAAAACAATAAATTAAAAATTGAATTACCTATTTTAATTTCAATTTGATGATTATTAGAAATTAAAATAATTATTTTAAAATAAATAAATTAAATAAAAAATATATATGGCTGTTTTTAGTGAAAGTCTAAAATAAAATAAAAAAATTATTTTTATAAATTTATATTAATTTAATTATGTAAACACCATCTAAATACTTTGCCACATATAGATATATGATATCAGATCTCTAACATTAACGGGATAAATTCACTGAACAACAACAACACAAATTTCTCCCCCAGATGTTGCAACTAGAATCAGCATATATTATTTACAATGTGAAGTCTTCTTTCCAAAACTTCATAAACAACTGTTAGAATTTTAATTTCAATTAAATTTTTTAACTTTTTATAATTATTGTCTTGACTATAGCACGAGCTTTGTCATGCATCCGTTACTTTCAAAACCTGTAATACCCTAAAAATAACATGCATAAAACTAAACATTCTACTAATCATTATTAAGATTCATCAACATACAGTAATTCTTTAAACTAAAGTATTTAAAAATTCTACCTTCAGAATTCTACTAAAACATAATTACAAAATATCTCCAAATTGTTTTTCAAATTTAGCTTATGCCTAAAAGCACCACTCATCCAAATGATCCTCTACAGACCCATCTGCAACACCATCTGCTCCCGTGTCAAAAATACGATCATTGCAAACAGATATTAAAACACAAGTACAACAAAACAAAGGGTAAGCTAACCAAATTTTTAATAATACTTGAGTATTTCAATTCAAACACAAATATTAACACCACTCAAGTCTTTCATTCAGTTACATGCACCATCACAATATAAGACCAATATAAGACACTGACACACTACAAACTTGACTCTACTTATGGAAAACTCGTGCATTGAATAGACCTCGAGGATATGCACCGTCATACATCTCTACACTGTGAACCCACACAGCCTCCACACAAATGAATCATCAATCATGTATGACAGGGTTAGTCCCCCTGAGACTTTCCTGACCAGCTATGTTTATGTTTCAAGCTGCAGTCACTCAGTTCAGACCTCCTTCGACTCTCACCACCTAGTAATAATCGTCTATTTGATTCATACTACTAGTAGAGTCAGGATATCAATCGTTCACCCGATCCTTAGACAATGCACTTCCTAACTAACCCATACACGGGTGTTTTCTTTCCTTAAAACACTATGCCTAGGCCTTGCCCAACTTCGTCAACACTTTATCGATATCACATCATAACATAGATCTCTACTAATTCATTCATTCATTTTTCAATCTCAATCTCAAAAAAAATGAAAGAAATTCCTAAATTATCAATACAATTAAATTTGAATTATCAATTAATCTATCTTGTTAAATCCATACATCATTACCAAAGAATCAATCAATCAAAACAGAAAACCCAAAAAAAAAATTTTGTTTTTTTTAGGATTTAGCTTGAGCAAGAATCCCTCTTGCTTGAGCGAAAATCTTCTCGCTTGAGCGAAATCGGTCTAGAGAGCAAGGGTCATTTTCACCTTGGCAAACATACCCTCGCTTGGGCGCAAATACTTTCTTGCCAGGGCGAAAAACCTTTCGCCAGAGCGAAATTGGACCCGAGAGCACCTCTTAGGTTTCCAAGTGACTTCGCCTAAACGAGATTGCCTAGCTTGAGCGAAAAATACAGAAAAATCAGCAGTATCCACTACATCAGAGTTACCATGCATGCCTCAGATGACTAAATTTGGTGAAAATCAAGCCACATAAACGATGAATGATCTACCCTAGCACATATTATCTATTCAATAGATCAACATATCATCAATTTTCACACAACTATCTCATACATGCAACATTCAATTCAACATTAATCCAACATTTCAGACTTGTAGGAAACTGTATCAGATACAAATTGTACAATTGCTACAATCATTAACTTCTCTATTCAAGACTTAAATTTGTAAATCAAAAAAGCACTAAGGTTAGCTTCCCTTACCTGGATTGCAGTTGAAATTCTCTATAACAATCCCCATAACCTAAGGTCATCAAGAACTCAAATCTGCATCAAAGGACATCTGATCAACCATCAGACTAATAGACTATGAAGCTGAGCTCACACAGGTACCGTTTGATGGCTCAGAGGCCACGTGCAAGCTCAGTAAGCAGAGGAAAGCGAAAACCTAAGACTGACTCTAAGGAAAGGGGCAAAAAACGAACTTACTCTATTGGAGATTCTGATCGGATAGACTTGCTCTGCTCTCCGCCACGAGTCCAATGGTGGGCTTCGCTCGAGAAACTGATGGAAAGACAGACGCAAAAATCTTAGAGAGAAGTCAGAGAAAAAAGAGGTAAGAGGTTTTAGAGAGACGATGGCTCAAGTGGGAATAAGACTTGATTACTAACTTTTCCTATAAATATGTATTTTTAGTTTAATAATATAATAATCAGATGCTCATTCCACTTTTATCACTTCTACTCAGATGAGATAACAGATTTTCTAGGTTATTACAAAACCTAATTAAAAACTCATTTCGATTAATGTTAAAAATCTGTTACGTATTTTATCTTTTATTTTTTATTTTTTATTTATTGTTGTTTTGTTTTGAAAACCACTTTTATTTTCTGCTGGCAGGTTTCTTCGGTTTCTTCACGAAAACATATCTTATAAAACATACATCTCTCCATAACAACTTCTGTTAATTAAATCCTTTTTGCAAAATACTTTAGCAGAAATTTCTTTTATGCAAGAACAATTTCCTGTTCTAATCGAGAGGTAAAGCAATTCAATGGAGTTTGGAAAATCAGATAGAAAAATACTTAGAGAACAAACTCCTTATAAGTAATACAAGAATAAAATTCAAACATTGAAAATATAGAAAGTACAAGTTTCATCGCACGTACACTAATTTTTTTTTTTAAATATGAGTTTACAGTTATTTTGGATTTATAAAACTAATTTAAATCTTCAACTTTTAAGAAAGTATAATTTTGTACGATTCAGTTCTAAAACATTAACAATATCAAACGTATTTTTAAGAAAAATAAATTAAAAGTTTGCTAAAAAAACTACTTGTATAAAACTATAAATTTTGTCAGTAATATATTCTTATCTATATATTTATTTACATATTTCTTGCATTGAGACTTACTTTGAAATATTTGTGAAAGTGTTTCAAAAGATTTTACATACTATAAATTAGAATTTTATCTAAATCACTCTAGTTACATTTTCATGAAATATAAATTATTCTTATAGATATTAACACGAATATTAAGTTGAAGAACTATTCAAATGCATTGATGACACACTGTGACTATAATCTAAAACGCTGTTTTAAGTTGAACAACTATTCAAGTGCATTCCAGTGATGACACACTGTGACTATAATCTAAAACGCTGTTTTCATGGTGTTGTATTGTATAATATTAATAAAAATATTATTGCATCTATAAAATTAAATTGTTATAATGATATCTGAGTACAACTTGTTTTTTCATGTATTTTTATCGGTATATTTAACGTGGCAGTTTCTTTCTCTTGATTTAATTATAAGTCATGGCTGAACACTGTGTTATTGTCTTTTTCAATGTCAATTCTCAGTGTCAAATAGCACCATACATCCAATCAATGAATCAATCTTTAATGAATCAATCTTTATTCAGTAAGATATGTGTGGGCTAGAATTATAGGCATAAAAAATGTAATGATTTAAAATTATGTGATATTTAAACATGTAAAACATAGCAATTATAACTTAATTGACTTATTATAATATAGTTTTTTATATTTTGTACGGTATAATATTAGAAAAAACATTACTGCATGTATGAATTAAATTATTAAAATAATATCTGACTCAAATTTATTTATTCATCCCAGACATGTTTTACAGTATTTTAGTATTCTAGATTATATGGATAAGAGAAATAATTAATTGATTCATGTGACATCTTCTTTCTGAAAGTTATATCTTTTTCTTGTTACACACCATGTATACCATGTACAGCAGTGTCTTATAATACTGTGTAATATTGTGCATGCACTTCAAGCTTTAATGGTAAAATTTCATATTGAGATGTTATCTCATACAAAGTTTTTGCTTCAATCAGTAGATAAGTCTTTGTCCAATACTATATGTGTTGGTTTCATTGTTGATTTTAATGGTACAAAGTATTGATATTTAAGGATAACTCAGTGATATTGAAACAAAATATTATAGTTATTTTATATGTTTTTTAAAAAGCTAATTTTAATCTTAACTTTTTAAAAAATGTTATTTTTGTATAACATGGATTAGAGAAGCAAACGGTGGTGGTCGGTTATTTAACGTGAGCCATCCATTTCATTACAAACATGTATCTTTTTTCTCTACTGAAAACTGTATTTATTTGATTACAAGTATGACTGCTGAGCAATTGTATTTATTGTATTGCTTGGCAATTGTATCAAAACTTTTTCAGCTATAATTATGGAAAACAAAATAAAAAATATTTTTTTAAATAATTTTTATGGCAACTTTTCTATAAATTAAAGTAAATATTAAGATAAGTTATGTTCAATCAAAACTTTAAGTAGATAAAAATTAATTATTGCTAATTATTTACACTAATACAAATTCTAAAAAAAGTAATTAAACTTAAATGCAGCCAAGTTCTTTTAAGTGAGAATTTTTTTATTTACCATTTAAAAATATATACATCAGGTTAAAAAGTATTGGAGGATGGGATAACAAAACATATCATACTTCCAAAGGTTGATTAGGTGCTTTGATTACCAAATAATTAAAAAAAACATGACAACTTTTTTATATATTCAATTTAATGTAAATAAATAATCAATATAACCTTCATAAATAAAAAGATCACAAATTAATAATATAGTAGGATAATATAATGAGAAATAATTAATAAGCAATTGTATGAAAAAAAATTTAGGGTGTACTAGATTTTCAGGGTATTTATTTATTTTAACTTATTTTCAGGGTGTACTAAATAATTAATAAGCAATTATATCAAAATTTGTATAACAAATTAATAATACAGAATGTACTAGATTTTCAGGGTGTTTATTTATTTTAACTTAGTTATAACTTATTTAATTGATTTATATTATACAAGTTATGGTATATTATATATACAACTAAAAATATATATATTAAAAAATAACTGGTATAATACTATAAACTTCACTCCACTAACAGGACATCCTCTTCTAATATATTTACTAAAAATTTTACTTTTACACATGTATTAATAAAAAGTATATTTATTGTCACAAATCTCAATACATATAAATCTATAAATTAAAAAATATATATATAAATGAAAATACACTGTATGAATAACTCAACATGTCATATCACGAAATATTGTACAGATAAATGTTAACAATTTTTTACTTGATTTCTAGTCTAATTATATAAAAAAAAAATATTTTTTTAAAAGATAATTATTTTTTTATGATATTTAGATATTAGTATGAAGGAAAAAATCTTTACTTAATTGTTTTTCAAAATATTAGACATGTAAGTATTATTAAGGAATATTTTTTAATATATAGTGTAAATAAAATATTCTAGTTATTTTGACATATTTATACAAGTGTTTTACCTATCTTGCACATTATAAATCAAAATTTTATCTAGATGAATCTAGTAACATTTTCATGAAATATAGATGTATTTTTAAAAAAGACTAATACAGAAATTATGTAACCCCACTCCTGTAGGGATCACAACAAAAAAAAAGGCATCTTTTTTTTTACTTTTTCTCTCACTCTCTATCTTACCTTTCAATTTTCATAGCTCTCTTCTCCTTTTCTCTTGATTTTCACCTTTCATATTCTATTTATTTCAAATTCTGATCAAGTTCTATAGTAGCTGAGGATCCTAGGATCATTTTAAACCGATCAGAATCTCAAACAGAGTAAGTTCATAATTGCTCTGAAGATCTCTTGTTTTCTGTTTTTCGTCAAGTTTTTGTAATCAATATTGATGGGAACAGTTGAGAAAAGTGTTCCTCTTAACTTGATTAAGGTTATACTAAAAGTTGGTGTTATTTGAAAAACTTGTTCTAATCCCTAAAGTTGGACTGGGGTTATTGCCTGACCGGAGGAATTGGTAGGGGATAGGTGTCTGAGGTAAGGGAAGCTAGTAACTTATTTGTATACTAGTTAGATACTTTAAATAGACCTATAGGACAGAAGATTTAAATATGTGATTATCAGTGCTCAAGTCTTTCTTGCAGGTCTGACTGGTCCTTGAGCACTGAATGAATTTGATTGTTTGTTTTGACTTAGTGTGATTAACTTAACTGTTTTGAGTAATTAAATATTGTTTTGATGATGGAAAGATACTTGCATAATATGATTTGTAGACTGAATGAGTATTGATGTGAATGATGAATTGATGTCATACATTTGGGATGATGTATGAGTTATGCTCGTTAGTGTACATTAAGTATAGCACGCCTATGTTTGACAGAGATCCTCTAGCTTCACTAATGATCTAAGTCACATAGACTAAGATATCAGGTGGTGAGAAGTTGTGAGGGAGTTCATACACATTGGGACCACTAGTGAGACTCGGTATTGGATGTTTGAGCTTACTCTGATCATTTCTCTTAGATTCGAATGACAGTCTAAGTCTTCGGTATTGAATTAGTCCTTTCTCTTAGATTCGCAGGTAATCTAAGTCTTAGGTATTGGATTAGTCTTTTCTCTTAGACTCGCTGAATCTAAGTCTTGGGTATTGAATTAGATGCTAGTCTCTAGTAGGGGCATACTTAATGGGTTTTCAGGAAGGTGATGGGTCTATGTATGACCTATTATGTATTGATGTGGTCCATGTGAGACCTTTATGTATGATGTTTGACATGAGTACTTGAAATGAAAAAGGAAAACTTGCATTGAAACAAACTTGATATGCTAGACTTTAAAGAAATTCTTATGACTGAGATACTCTGTTCTATTTGCATGTAGTTAGTATGTTATAAACTTTTAAGTTTACTAGCTTACCCTTGTTCTTCATGTTGTTGTATGAACTGCGATGACTGTACTATGTACACGAGCAGGTGCAGATGCAGGTCTTGGAGCACCTTAAAGATGATATGCTCTTAAACTGATGTTCCTTTTGTCTTATATATACTTATATATATGTTTTGATGTAGTTAAAGACTTGATAACCTTGGAATGGTCACTCTTTTTGTCATGTAGATAGTCGTAGTAAGTTTGATGTACCTGAATACTTTATGTAGTACTCTGAACCTTAAATGGATGGTAATACTTAGCAGACAGAAGTTAGTTTAATTGAGAATATTTTAGATAGACTCGCTTAAGCAGAAGAATCTCGCTCAAGCGACTTTTGCAGAAAAGTTCACTCTGCAAGTCTCGTCCGAGCGAGATAAAGTTCGCCTGAGCGAGCTCTTCAAAAACAAAATAAGATGTTCTCTGGAGTGTTTTCGTCCAGGCGAGAGTGGTTTCGCTCAGACGAATATTAGGAGTGCTCTCTGGACTGTTTCCGCTCAAGCGACTTATTTCTAACTTGGGCGAGGTGGATTTTCGCTCAGGCGAAATTATTTTCGCTCAAGCTAAAAATAATAATTTTTTTTTTGTTCTTCTTTTCTTTTCTTCTTATTTATTCTTTCCTTCTTTTATTTATCTTTCATATATTAAATATTTTATAATTTAGAATATATATATATATATATATATATATATATATATATATATATATATATATTATAGTGTAGAATATCTAGTAACCTATAAAAGGAGTTTTTCGAAACATAGCTTTTATGACAAGTAGTCTTTTTCCAATTTCATATAATTTCTTATAGTTGTAATAGTTTTAGTTTCTTGACAAAATTTTACTAGTTTTAAATTAAAACTGGTTATTATGTGATAATACTTAAATAAAATAAGGTATTTTTTATTGAAATGTGATACTTTAATATTTATTTATGATTTGAAAAGTTATTTTAGATTTAGAAAACTAGTTTAAATCTTGAACTTTAACAAAGTAAAGTGTAATTTTGTACGATTGAGTTGTAAAATATTAATAAAGAAAAATAAATAAAATAGAAGTACGATTAAAAAGAAATATAATACTAAAAATGCTTTAACTTTCAATATTATCTTGACAAGTCAGGTAACGGTTACTTTCAGAAGGTAATTTATAAATTCACATTGATTAATGTTGAATAAACTGCTGCGTATTTGAATAAACTTTCTGCTAATAGATTTGTTCACGAAAAAACACTTTGTGAAAGGGACATTTTTCCATAACAACTTCATATCATTTTGTTAGATGAATCCTTAAAGGCAGAAATTCTTTTACAAAAATAACATTTTCCAGTTCTAACCGGGAGGTAAAGAAACTCAATGGATTTTGGAAAATCAGGCATAAAAATACTTAGAGAGCAGGCTTCTCTTAAACAATTCAAGAATAAAATTCAAACATTGTAAATATAAAAAGTATAAATTTTATCTCACCTGCACTTTTATTGTAAAAGTATGAGTTTTTGATTATTTTGAATTTAGAAAACTAATGTAAATCTTGATCTTTTAAGAGAGTGTAATGTAATTTTGTACGATTCAGTTCTAAAATATTAAAAATCTCAAACGTATTTTTAGTAAAAAAATAAAATAAAAGTATGTTAAAAAGAAATTACTTATAAATTCTGTCACTAATATATTTTTATCTATATATTTATTTACATATGTTGCATTGAAAATTACTTTGATATAATTGTGGAAGTGTTTCACAAGATTTTATACACTATAAATTAAAATTTTATCTAAATTACTCTAGTTACATTTTTATGAAATATAGATTATTTTTATTTTGATTAACACGAATATTAAGGGTAGAATATTAAGTTAATGAACTAATTTAAGTGCATTTCAGTGATAACACGTAATGACTGTTATATAAAACACGAGTCTTCATGGTCTTGTATTGTATAATATTAATAAAGTTGCATCTATAAAATTAAATTGTTATAATGATATCCAAATACAACTTATTCATCCAATGCATGTTTATAGTATATTTAACGTGACAGCTTCTTCCTCTTGATTGATTACAGGTCATCAATACCGTGTTAACGTCTTTTTCATTGTCAATTCTCAGTGTCAAGTATCACCATGCATCCAATCAATAAATGAATCTTTATTCAGTAATATATGTGTTAACTATAATTGTAGATAGAAAATATAATGATTTAAACTTATGTGATATTTAAACATGTAAAACATATAACAATTGATAACTTAATTGACTAATTATAATATATAACTTTTCATATTTTGATAGCAATTGAAAGAAATGAAAAGACTTCATTCCATATATACTTTCATATTAAAATTACGAGTTTGTGGTTTTATTTGTTTATGATTTAAAAACAATACTATATATTGTAAATAAAATATTCTAGTTATTTTATATTTTTCTAAAAAAAAACTAATTTTAATATTAAATTATAAAAAAGTGTTATTTTTGTATACTGTGGATTGGAGAAGCAAAGGGTAGTGGTCGGTTAACGGGCATTTGATTACAATATGTATTTTTTTTCTACTAAAATTTGTATTTATTTGATTTTGATTACAAGTATGACTGCTGAGCAATATATTTTTATTGTATTTATTGTATTGCTTGACAAAGTTAACCAACATGTCAATTCTCAGTCATGCTTACAAATTTACTAAATTTTAGTAAGAATTATAAACTGTCTCCACCCTCTTGAAAATAATCAAAATAACGAACGTGTTAATTTTCAGTGTTAGATAATATTGTGCATGCACTTCCAACTTCAACCGTAAAATTTTACACTGAGAAAAAAGATAAATGTGTTGTGTCATACAAAATTTCTTCTTCAACTAATGGATGAGTCTCCGTCCAGTGAGATGTGTTGGTTTCCATTGTTGATTTTTAACGTATAAGCAAGCTCCGGGTGTATATACAAGCTTGTATAAGTTCCTCTAAACTCATGGTGCATATATGATTATAATTTGTTCATCCAATGCATGTTTTTTAGTATATAAAAGCTATGGATTGGATAAGCAAGTGGTGGTGGTTTGCCGGTTGGAAGGTGCATTTATCTGATTACATGGTTGAGCATTGCCTTCATGTTAACACGTTTTCATGCATAAAAACAAAATAAGTGTAACGGTAATATTGAAATGTTAATTCTCAGTTTTATGTTATGCCTATACCTCAAAATTAAATTAAAAATTAATATTCTATGTTGAGATAAAGATGATAAGTGTTATTTATTATTCAAATAATAAATAAATCTTTATCTTAGTAATTTAGTAAGAAATGAAAAAATTTAACCTGATTTTAGAATTATGAGTTGGAGATTTTATTTATTTATAATTTTGAAATAGTATTATCAATTTCAGATAAAAAATAATTATAATTTTTTAGAAAAACTAATTTACTCTTAATTTAGATTGATTTTTCTTCCCAAACTAAGATGTGAACTTTTTTTTTATGTAGTAATAGTTAGAAAAAATGAAAATAATAAAAAAAAATAATATAATCTCAAGTTTGATTTATGTTTTCGGATTTCAGTACAAGAAAAACTAATTTTTCCCACACCCAAAATCCATAGGTAACACCAAAAATCCATGGATAAATCAGCACTTTTCACATATTATCCACAAACAAAAATTCGTAGGTAATATGATCGTAACCTACGGAGGTTGAGTCCATAGGTAATTGAAACTATGGATAATACCCACCAATACCAGTCTGTGGATAATATCCACCAACTCCAATCCGTAGGTAATACCTACCAACTCCAGTTCGTGGACAATGTCAATGTGCACATTGCCCACCAACTAGTCTATGGATAAATCTATAGGTAAACCTGCATGCACCAAAATATTCATTTTAACTGAATTGTTTTTAAATATTTTATATTTGTATGAAACATTCAAGATATCCTACATATTCAACACATCCAACATATGAAGTAATCCAATATATCTGAATTTAACAATTTATTACTAATTGTATTGAAAACAATCAAGCATTATTCAATACACCTAACAAAAAATAAAATCTATATTTAACTGAAATTCAAGCATAACATACATAGTTGAAGTCTCATCGTACAAAGTAAAAGTAAGTAAAAGATAACATTGTAATATCCTAAAAAATAACTATCGAATAAAAAACTAACCTAGAATTAGTTTTAAAGATAAATAAGATAACACCTTTTTTTACAAAAACAAGAAAGTTGTTTAACTAAATAAAAATTAGTTATTCATATTTTATTTTTATAATAATCATCAATTATCTCTAAGAAGATATTCTGTTTATAAAAACTACCAACTCTTTCTCTCTCTTTATTTAACTACCAACTCTCTCTCTCTCTTTATTTAAGAAAATATACAGTTTCATCCTCATGAAAACCACCATTTCTCTGGAACAATTTCTCTTTAAAGTTTTCTAGATTTGTGATCTCATAGGTTATCAGATTGACAATCAGAGGACATCCCTAGATTCCTAGTATTGATTAGATCAAGAGTGTCCAATTAGATTCTTGAACAGAGTTAGGTTGCCTGTGATTTTAGGGTTTTTGAGTATTTCTACTCTATAGAGGTAAGGGAAACTAGTTTGATTGTTTTTCATAAATATTGTAATTATTTGTTTATTAATGAATTGGATGAATGTTTATGTATTGTATGATGTAGTATAAATGTTTTTGAATGATGTGGTGTGTGATCGAGACATAGTATCTTCAGGAAAAGAGATACCCGTGTTGAGATTATTAGGATGTGCATTGTTTGGTGATTCAAGGAGGTATCCTAACTCTACTGGTACATTGGATTTAGATAGATAAAGATTACCGGTTAGTAAAGAGTCGAAGGAGGTTCATATGGTCCTGTCCGAGGTTTGAAGTATGAGCCCGATCGGAATAGGACATATGGATTAACCCTATGCATATGGGATCCGAGGTTTGAAATATGAGCCGGATCGGAATAGTCTGTGTCTAATGTTTGAAATATGAGCCCGATCGGAACGGATGGATGGTAGTATATGTCAGGTGCAGACCTCTGAGTCTAACTCAATGCACGAGTGTCTTCTGGAAGTAGAGAGTCTAGTATCTTTGTTTCTAAGTCAGTATATGTATGATGTGAGATGAATTATGAAAGTTTGAATTGTTGTTATTTGGTTAAGAAAGAAACCCAATTTATGAAAATATATATTTTCTTAAAAACTCTCTAGCTTACCCTTATTTTTGTGTGGTGTTTGTTTGTTTTTAAATATGCGATGATCGTGATTGTTGGAGAAGCTTTATTTTATTTTATTTTATTTATAATTTTACGAAGATATTTTTATTAAATCTTATTTAGAGAAGTATATTTTAAAATACATGATGAATGTATGAATTTTTATATCCAAGTTTATTATATAATTTTATGCAATAAAGTTCCTATCGTATGAAAAATATGGGATGTTACATTTGGTATCAGAGTAGTTCGTCCTTAGGATGACCTGAGGGTAGTGGGTTTATTGTGTTTCTTCTGCGTGTAGATTTTTGAAATTTAGTTTTAAAAAATAGGCAAAATGTTTAGTTGGATGTTTGAGCATGATATTTGAAATTTTGATTTGTATTTGAGTTAAGTTGATTGTGATGAATGAGAATGAAATTATTAAGAAAGAAAAGAATCTTGATGAAGTGGTGAGGGTGCACACTCATGACTTAATCAAGATTGATTTCTATTTTAAGGCTTCATGTTTAGAGTATCTTTAAAAGTTATGTTTTGATTGAGTAATTAAATTAAATTTTGTGTATATATAATTCAATTATATATTATTTTAAATATTTTGTACATTTTTATTAGGAAAATGCTCAGAAGTTTCAAATTACAAATCAAAATAATGGAGAAGTGTATATTCTTTATTTAATTTTTCTTTCCTGTGGACTTTTAAAAGTTTCCATCTTTATGGTTTTGGCACTCTATTGTTACTATCCTTTCATAATGTTTTGTACTAGATTTGCACTTAAAGAGTATCAAGTTTATGACATATCTTTTGTGTATGTATCATTCAATTGCACCTTATTTTTACAGAAAAATTGATAATGTAAGTTTAGTTTATCTTTCTCCTTTATTTTTGTTATTGATAAGTTCATAGATGCATTATTGAATTATATTAATTAATATTATCTCTTTTTGACTTTTGGGATAATAAAACTATATATTTTTATTAGTCTCATCAATACAACGAGTTAATCGTGTTTAATTTTATTATTTCTCTTGTCTTTAAAATATATTTATTTTGATATATTTTAAAATACACTTATTTTGATATATTGAAATTTTTTAATATATTTTAAAATATTAAAATTAATGTATTTGTGATAGGAAGTTTCATGGTTCAACTTTGGAGATAGAGAAAATCATTATAGAAACCGATCTTGATTTCTTTTCTAGTATGTCAATTTTCGAAGACGAAAATTTTTGTTGTTGAAGAGAATGTAATACCCTAGAAAATAGCTGTGGAATAAAAAACTAACCTAGAATTAGTTTTAGAGATAAATAAGATAACACCTGAATATTTTTTTACAAAAAAAAAAAATTTGTTTAAATAAATAAAAATTAGTTATTCAGATTTTATTTTTATAATAACCACCAATTATATCTAAGAATATATTCTATTTATAAAAACTACCAACTCTTTCTCTCTCTTTCTTTTAAGAAGATATACAGTTTCATTCTCATGAAAATCACCATTTCTCTTGAACATTTTCTCTTTAAAGTTTTCTACCTTCTCTCTAGATTTGTGATTTCATAGGTTATCAGATTAACAATTAGAGGACATCCCTAGATTCCTAGCCTTGATTAGATCAAGAGTGTCCAATCAGATTCTTGAACAGAGTTAGGTTGCTTGTGATTTTAGGACTTTTGAGTATCTCTACTCCATAGAGGTAAGGGAAGCTAGTTTGATTGTTTTTCATAAATATTGTAATTATTTATTTATTAATGAATTAGATGAATGTTTATGTATTGTATGATGTAGTATCAATATTTTTTAATGATGTGGTGTGGGATTGAAACATAGTATCTTCAGGAAAGGAGATACCCGTGTTGAGATTATTAGGATGTACATTGTTTGGGAATTCAAGGAGGTATCCTGACTCTACTGGTACATTGGATTCATATAGATGAAGATAACCAGTTAGAAGGAGGTTCATATAGTCCTGTCCGAGGTTTGAAATATGAGCCTGATTGGAATAGTCTGTGTCCGAGGTTTGAAATATGAGTCTGATCAGAACAGATGGATGGTGGTATATGACAGGTGTAGGCCTCTAAGTCTAACTTAATGCACGAGTGTCTTCCGAAAGTAGAGAGTCTAGTGTCTTTATTTATGAGTCAATATATATAATGTGAGATGAATTATGGAAGTTTAAATTGTTGTTGTTTGGTTAAGATAGAAACCCAATTTATGAAAATATATTTTTTTTAAAAACTCTCTAGCTTACCCTTATTTTTGTGTGGTGTTTGTTTTGTTTTTAAATCTGTGATGATCGTGTATTACATAGGAGCAGATGATTTGACAGGTGGTGTGAGTCCCAAGTGAATTGTTGAAGAAACTTTATTTTATTTTATTTATAATTTTACGAAGATATTTTTATTAAATCTTATATAGAGAAGTATATTTTAAAATACATTATGAATGTATGGATTTTTATATCCAAGTTTATTATATATTTTATGCAATAAAGTTCCTATCGTATGAAAAATATGGGATGTTACAAACATAATTCCAAAAGTAAAGTGAAATTGAAATATAATCCATAATGCAAACAAACTTAAAACAAAACGAAATATTCAAAGCCTAAAGATCCTAATAGTCTCCATGATGGTCTTCATGTCCAAATTCTCCATGCTTATTCTATTCTTTGTTGGGTGGTTGCTATTACGCATTTTCCTTTTAGGTGTATGATTGTTTGCGGTTGTTACTTGTTGTTCAAATGTAGTTTGTGCATGAGGTAGAAGGAAAGGAAGACACCATTAGCCAATATTTTTAGTTGTTGACTAAGTCTATCATAATGAATAAAATAATAATTTTTTATTATTACAAAGACATTTAAAATTATAAACATCACTTTGCGATAAATGTTAACAATTTTATACGTACTTGATTTTTAGTACATTAAAAAAAAAGAGTTATTTAACTATTATTTAATTTTTATAATTTTAAATATTATTATGAGATATAGAAATCTCAACTGTGTAAATATTGTTAACTATTGTATCAAATTTCAAGCATATGTCGTTTTGAGATATAATTTAATTTTAAAACGTCAATTGTGTTAAATATTCTAAAAAATATATTAAGAAAAAGCTGATATTTTACGACAAATTTCACATTACTAAGAGTAAACGCTTTTTTTGACATTTATTAAGGATTTCTTAATTTACAAACTAATATAAGACTAGTCTTAAAATTATTAACAACATATATATCCTATATCACATATACTAATAAAAAGTATATTTTATTGGCAAAAATCTTAATATATAAAATCTATAAGTAAAAAAATAAAAATAAAAATAAAAGTATAATAAAATTATAGACAATACATGAACGACCTTCAAATACATGAATAACTCATGTCAGAAATCACTAAAATATTCTAATCTTTGTATTTTTTTTTCAGTTTCAACACATTCATGTAGACATGCTGAGGTTCATTTTTCTTTGAATTTCAATACTCATAACCATATTCTCCGTCCAAAATTATTAAATACCTTATATTATGTTCAATAATCAACACTCATCTACCCAATTGTTATTGTCACACTTTTACTATTAACCCTTCTCATTTCTATTGCTTAGCTAATCATTTTCATGCATGTTGGTAGTTTCAAACACTCATAAAAATATGAAAAATATCAATTTAATTAGGAATATAAAATGCAAAAAGAATAATAATGAAATAAAATCAAGTAAATGTACAAATTACAAAATGAGAAGAAAAAAATTTATTTTTTAATTGTTAAAATAATAATTGACTCAAACTTGATCCTCTAATACATATATTACAGCAGTTTAGCATACTTAAATGATATGAATAGGAGAAGCAATCGGTTGATTTAAGTGGCGTCTTCTTTCTATAACGATTGGAAGTTTCATTTTTCATGTGAGACTCTATGACCGTCCTTTTTCTTTAACTATTGTAATACATACTTCCATGACATGTTTCAATGATCAAATAAATAATTAAATTTAAGAAAACAAATAAAAATAAAAATAGTTTATTTTATGTATAAAGTAACTTTAGTTAATTTTTAGAGAAGTTTGTCAAAAACCTATCTATAATGACATACTTAAACAATTTTATGCTTTCATTTAATCACAAATAGTCATTGATGTACTTTTAAAATAATTATGGTATGATGATAATTTGTAATTAAATAATAATGTAAAACTATTTTATATCATGCTTCCCTAAGTTTTCGCCTTGATATATTTATTTTAATAAATAATTTTCGTTAACAATTGTTAATGACTTCAAGTAAAACTTTAACAATATTAAATTAACCACGTCAAATATTTAATATAACATATTAAATATTTTTAAAGTATAATAAGTTATTGTAAATAATGTAATACAATTCTGAAAGGAGAATAAAAGTAATAAAGTAAATTAAAACTAGTTCGGGTGCATATGCAAGCTCATAGAAATTCCTCTAAGCTCATAGAAATTTGTTAATCCAATGCATGTGTTTATTATTTGGAAATAAAATGAGTGTAACGGTAACATTGAAAACCCTTATACTCCTGTAGATAAGCACAGACATCCTTTCACTTTTTCTCGTACCTTCCATTCTCCATATCCATTTCCTCTTCTCTCTTAATTTTTATAACCCCACACACACACACACGAAGGGATAAAAACAAAAGTTTTTTTTATCACTTTACCTCTCTCTCTCCTACCTTTCATCCTCTATAACTCTCTTTCTTCCTTTTTGGTTTTCACCTTTTATATTTCATTTGTTTCAAAATCAGATCAAGTCCCACAGTACTTAAGAATCTTAGAGTTATTTCAAACCAATTAGAATCTCAAACGGAGTAATTTCATATTTTCTCTAAAGATATCTTGTTCTCTATTTTTCGTTAAGTTTTTGTCATAAATATTGATGGGAACAGTTAAGAAAAGTGTTCCTCTCAACTTGATTAAGGTTATACTAAAAGTTGGTGTTATTTGGAAAACTTGTTCTAGATCCCTAAAGTTGAACTGATATTGTTGCTTGATTGGAGGAATTGACAGGGGATCGTTGTCTGAGGTAAGAGAAGCTAGTACTTATTTTTATACTAGTTAGTTACTTTAAAATAGACCTATAGGAAAGGAGACTAGAATATGTGATTATCAGTGCTCAAGTGTTTCTTGCAGGTCTGACTGGTCCTTGAGCACGAAATGAATTTGATTGTTTGTTTTGACTTAGTGTGAACTTAACTGTTTTGAGTAATTAAGTATTGTTTTGATAATGGAAAGATACTTGTATAATATGATTTGTGGATCGAATGAGTATTGATGTGAATGATGAATTGATGCCATACATTTGGGATAATGTATGAGTTATGCTTGTTTGTGTACATTAAGTATAGGACGCTTATGTTTAATAGAGATCCTCTAGCTTCACTAATGACTTAAGTCCCTTAGACTGAGATATCAAGTGGTGAGAAGCTCGTGAGGGAGTTCATACACACCGGGACCGCTGGTGAGACTCGGTATTGGATGTTTGAACTTACTTTGATCCTTTCTCTTAGATTCGAATGACAGTCTAAGTCTTGGGTTATTGGATTAGTCCTTTTTCTTAGATTCGCTGGTAATCTAAGTCTTGGGTATTGGATTGGATTAGATGTTAGTCTCTGGTAGGAGCATACTTAATGGGTCTTCTGGAAGACGATAGGTCTATGTGTGACCTATATGTATTGATGTGGTCCATGTGAGACCTTTATGAATGATGTTTGACATGAGTACTTGAAATGAAAAAGAAAAACTTGTAGTGAAACTTGATATGCTAGACTTTAAATAAATTCTAATGATTGAGATACTCTGTTCTATTTGCTTGTATTTAGTATGTTATAAACTTTCAATTTTACTAGATTACCCTTGCTTTTTATGTTGTTGTATGAACTGCGATGACTGTACTATGTACATGAGCAGGTGCAGATGCAGGTTTTGGAGCACTTAAAGATGATATGCCCTTAAACTGATGTTCCTTTTGTATTGTATATACTTTATATATATGTTTTTGTTGTAGTTAAAGACTTTATGACCTTGAGATGGTCTTCCTTTTTGTCATGTGGATAGTTGTACACAGGTCTGATGTACCTGAACACTTCTTGTAGTACTTTGAACCTTAAATGCATGTTAATACTTTGTAGCAGACAAAGTTAGTTTAGTTGAGAATCATTTTAGATAGTCTCGCTTAAGCGGAATAATCTCGCTCAAGCGAATTTTGTAGAAAAGTTCACTCTGCAAGTCTTGCCTGAGCGAGCCCTTCGTAAACAAAATAGGGTGATCTCTGGAGTGCTTTTGCGCAGGCGAGAATCCTTCACCCAGGCGAGGAGGTATTCTCGCCCAGGCGACAGTAGTTTCGCTTAGGCAAAAATAATCCTGGAGTAGGAGTGCTCTTTGAACTATTTTCACTCAAGCGATAAATTTATCGCTCATGTGAGGTGGATTTTCGCTGCAATTATTCTTGCTCAAGCGAAAAAAAAAATCTTTTCTTCCCTTCTTCTTTTCTTCTTATTTTCTTCTTTACTTCTTTTATTTATCTTTTTATGTATTAAATATTTTATGGTTTGGAATTATATTTTGTTCATCTATAAGAGTTGAATAATAAATGTTATAGAATTTTTAGATTGTTACATCAATATGTCAATACTCACAGTTGTCCATACTGACTCTTGTCCGATATCATTATGCACATGTCTCAAAATTAAATTAAAATTCAGATTTTAGGTTGAGATAACGATGATAAGTGTTGTTTATTCCTCCACAAATAAATGAATCTTGGCTAGAATGATAAGTAATCAAAGATTATATTTATAGTGACAAACAATGTAATGATTTAAAAAGAAATGGAAAAATTCAACTAGACACTGATTCTAGAATTATGAATTAGAGATTTTATTTCTTTATGATTTTGAAATCATATTATTAATTTTAGATAAAAAAAATTATAAATTAAGAAAAAACTATAATTTACCCTTCATTTAGATTGTTTTTCTTCTAAAACTAATAAGATGTGTTTTTTTTATGTAATAATAGTTAAAAAAGACATGAAATGTAATTTCAAGTTTAATTTATATTTTTGGATTTTATTATGGTATGTAATGAATAAAATAACAGTTTTTAATTATTACTAAGACATTTAAAATTATAAATATCACATTGCGAGAAATGTTAACACTTAATTTATAATTTAATTAACAAACTTCAAATTACCAACTGTGCACTCTCTTTTTGACACATATATTAAAAATTTCTCACTTTACAAACGAATATATATGGTTAGTCTTAAAATTCCATATTAATAAAAAGTATATTTTACTAGCACAAATCATAATACATAAAATCTATAAATAAAAAAATATAAATGAAAGTAAGTAAAAATATAAATAAAAGTAACAGAAGACTAAAATTAAATAATGTATGAACAAATTTTAAGTGTATGAATGACTTGCATCACACATCACTAAAATTTCAAATTTTGAGAAGAACTGCTTACGGCTTTGTTTATGATGTCATGGTCATAGTTGTAAATGACATAAATATAAAAATAATTTTTTTATTATTTTATTCAATTTTAGTATTTAACACAACTCAATATGGAAAAACATAATATTATATCTTTATAAAAGTCTAGATTGTTTTTATCAAAAGTTTTTCAGCTATAATTACAGAAAACATAATAAAAAATCATTTTTTAAAATAATTTTTACGTAAAATATTTATACATTAAAGTAAATATTAAGATAATTTATGTTCAATCAAAACTTTAAGTAGATAAAAACATAAATATTACTAATTATTTACAGTAATACAAATTCTAAAGAAAATTAATTAAACTTAAATGTAGTCAAGTTCTTTTAAGTGAGGATTTTTTATTTACCATTTAAAAATATATACATCGTTTAAATATATATTGGAGGATGGGATAACAAAACATATCATACTTCCAAAAAGTTTATTAGGTGCTTTGATTACCAAATAATTAAAAAAAAGAGCAAATTTAATGTAAATAGTCATGATTTATTATCTTATTTTGATCTTACGTCACCCCGTTTTAGTTATTAAACTGTGTATACTATTTATTTTTAATTTTAATAAAATGTTTTATGTTAAAAAAATAACAAAATTTTAAAATTAACTAAAAAATTATTTTTAAAATAAATTTTGATTGGAAAACAGATAAAATTATATAAACATGCCTTCTATATCTATAAACCTTTTAAATAACTAATTTTATCAAATATCTACAGTTCAATTATTTTTATATATCATGTAATGTGCAAATTTTTTTGTCAAAGGTAAGCTCCAAGAAATATTTTGATTAATGAATGTGACTAATAAATACACTAACACACATGCTATGAAACATAACATTAAATACATTACATCAAATGTTTAAATATATTTAAAATAGTAGAAATTAAATAACTTTTATTATACACATGATAAATACTTCTTATTTGTACCTTAAATACTAATTAACATTAGTATTTAAGCTTTTTAACACATAAAATTTGAATTATAGTTTATAATTTGGTCTAAAATCAACTGTTTCTGATTATAGTAATAAACTCCAGGCATACCTCAACTATGAAAGACAAATAGAAAGAATATATGATATCTTCTAGAATAATTTTTTTTACGTACAATTTTAACAAATTCAAATATAAATACAAATGACTAAAGTGACTATTAATCAACTCCTGTCTCACCTAAACTATAAAGGATAAAGAGAAAGAATGCATGATATCTTTAAGAAATATATAAATTAAAGGTGAGAAAAAAAAATCAATATAATCAAGATATAAAATGCAGAAAGGAGAAAAAACATTTGAATCAAGTAAACGTACAAATTATAGGATTAGAAAAAAATTTACTTTTTAATTGTTAAAATAGGGTACATTTTTCCTTTGACACGCCATTGCTGCCAAGCACTATCTTCATCATTTGAAAAGATAATTAAAACAGTTACAATGAACAGGTTAATTTCCTGTATCCGCACATATGCACTTCAAACAGTAAAATTTTACATCAAGATAAAGACAAAAATTTACAAATTTTCTTTTTTATCCAATGAACGAGTCTTTGTCCAATAAGAAATTTTTAGTTTCCATTACAGTGTATTGATATTACAGTGATGTTAGAAGAAATGAAAAACCTCATCCACGTTACAAATTAGTTATTAGTTTTATAGGTAAACAATATATTTTAGTAATACAAATTTTAATAAATATAATAGTTAATATATATATATATATATATATATATATATATATATATATATATATATATATATATATATATATATATAT
>Ga0209489_104799_pt1 | contig 24451 bp, 10 predicted proteins | sample SiratrowhiteBW_FD_187527 | JGI IMG/M metagenome (GOLD analysis project Ga0209489, IMG submission 187527) | Root nodule microbial communities of legume samples collected from California, USA - Siratro white BW (SPAdes) (version 2) | ecosystem: Host-associated > Plants > Roots > Nodule | place...
TTGGAAACTTGGTTCAGCAAAACATTTTGGTTGGGTATGATCTTCAGAAGAATACAGTGTCCTTTAAGCTTGTAGATTGCACAAAGCTGTGATCGATTGTTGTTTGTTTTTTTTTTTTTGAACAGTAAAGAATTAATCAAATAAAAGGAATACTTAAGGGGTGTTCAAATCCTTGTACAACACACTCTAGCCAAGGCTAAGTGTCACACCTACCAAAACATAAATTCATACAGAAGGACCTTATACTAAACAGATCAAAATCCAGGAATTAGGGCCCTAAAACAGAGTATAACCAGTAATTAAGAAGAAGACTACATAAAAAAACAGACACATACAAACCCTAAACCCTAAACCCTAAATCTCAAGAGTTGCTAAGCCAATGATTGGAGGCACTTCACCGGAGAGAGAATCCAATCTGGATAAGAAAATGTGGTTCTCTTCATCTTGTACTTAGCCCATAACCAACCCTTAAGTTGAGCTAGACCAAAGATTTCAACAGCATCCACAACCCCACCCTTGAAAACCACCTTTTTTTACTATATCTTTCAATGAATTAATCTTTTTAGTAAAACTAAACCCTAAATGCTTCTGTGTCGCATAATATTTTTTTTTCTTTTCAATCTCATGATCACTTCTTAATTCTTTCTCTTTCCTTCCTCTCCAATAATATTATTTGTGAGTCAGATTGGCTAAAAAATAATGAGTTCTGATACTTTGACAACCATACGTGGTGTCACCCTCTTGACAACTTTAGGTGGCACTAACGTGTTACTGACGTGAGCAATAGCAATGACGTGGAAAAAAGTGCCAGCGTGGAGTGAAGATATGTGGAAGGTGTATTAGGTTTTGCTTCTGTCGCCCAACATTAGGGTTTTCTGTCGCAGAGCACTGGACTCCATATGAGGAAGAGCCAATCGCAAAGCCCAACATTAGGGTTTTCTGTCGCAGAGCACTGGACTCCATACGAGAAAGAGCCAATCGCAGAGCTCAACATTAGGGTTTTCAATCTAAGACATCAAAATCTCATATCTGTTCATCATCTGCGTTTTCCAATCAAGAATCCCTCCTCACCGCGAGCACTGCAGCCGCCGTTAGCTAACGTCGTCTCCATTGTGGCTTCGTCGGTGGCTTTGTCATCTCCTTCGTGAAAACTTCCGCGTTTGCTTTTTCACCGTTGCTGTGCAGGTCCGTAATTGTTGTACGAGCAATTTTTCATTGACAATGTTGTTTCTATGTTGGTTTGTTGAGTTGTTAAGAAATGAGTGTGTTTGTGATGTGTGGTTAGAAAGTTGTTATTATTTAAATACTTAAGTAGATAAAGTTAAACATTTTGTATGTCCAAAACTGGACATGACGTAATACGGTTGTTCTTTGGGTTATTGCATTCGTAAATGGTTGTAGGTGAAGAAGACATAGTTTTGTTTAATTCAACAGTTAAAAACATTTAAGTATTTTAAGCTTTTTTGGTGTGTGGGGGCACTGAATTTGTGCCTGTGAATGGTGGTTAAAACTTTATACTCAGTTTAACACTTAATTATACAATATTAAATAGTATGTTGTTTGTGTTAATGTCATTTAGTTTATGATTTGTTTTGTATACACAAATTTTTCATAATGTTTTAATGAGTCAATGTATTTGATACTCTTCTAAAATCGGTTATGATAATGGATCTTCTTTCAAGTTTATTACGATTAGTGTGTTGAGACTTTGTTATACAGCATACAAAGTTTCGCCTCTTAGTTTCTATAAATTTCTCTTAAATTAAAAAAAAATCTTAAATAATTTCCTAGAACAAAAGATCATTAATATTGCCGAATTTATTATTTTTATAAAATCATACGTAAAATATTAAAAAAAAAAAATATGTAACTTAAATATCTTTCTATCGTGTTCTGATATAATTGTGAAATGCAAATTTATATATATTAATGAGATAAACAATATAAAATGAATAATATATTATTTCATAATTTATATTTAGAAAGGTGTTAATATATTTATGAATATTTAAAAAATATAACATAGGAATCCAACTATATGCATTGCTGTTTTATGGCTTCTTCTGATGTCCAGCTTTCCAGTATGACAAACTGCCATGCAGCAAAGCATCAATGCATTACTGTTCCAGAGACGTTTTCTGTCTTCTTCTGGAAATAATTAAGAAAAATAGTCCTTTTCTAGTTTCAACCAATTCTTCTTTCTTCAAAAACCAAAGCAAAGCAGTAATGACAGAAACTGATTCATGGTTCTTGGATACAAATGACAGCCATGCAATACATAAAAAACAAAGCATCAATGCATTGCTGTAATTGACCGTTTCAGGCTGTAATAGAAACTGAATACAAATGGCAGCCATGCAAAGGTTTAGATTCAAATTCATCACTGGTTTTCAGACCTGTATAGTTTCATACATAAAACCCAAATTGGACTGTGAGATACTACAGATTTACGATAAGCATCCCAAGGCTACCGCAACAAAGCCAGAAAATATGACCATTGAATTAGCTGGCAACAAAGACAGATACAAAATTGGTGCATTATAAATGCATCAAACATTTACATAACAAAATCAAAAGACTTGAATTTTCACCTTAGTCATATTTTGTCTCAAGAAAACATATTTGCAGATACACATTTTTTTTCTTGAGTTCAATCCTAGAGGTTTGCTCTTCCATTCTAGATCTTCGGATTTATTTCATATGGATTTAGTTTATGCTTCTCTTGCTTTTGCAAATACCTCTTCCTTTTATTTTGCTGCGGGTCATTGGTAGGTCAAGTGGAAACCCTAGATGGGATTCCCTTCCCTACATTGATGCCTTTGTTTATATTTAATTATTCAATTTACAAAATTTCAGTGATGATTATTACTTAGATCAACCTAAATCACGTCCTTAACATTATTATTACTAAATAAATGTTATTTGCCGAACAAAAGGCATGCATGTAACCAATAATAAGGTATATAATCTGATGGCACAAAAGTGAAACCATAAGTGCAATATAAGGGACCAGCGAAATATATTTGTAGGTGGCAAAATATGTTATATTCATAAACTAGCTACATTGATGAATGACATTGATGACATCACTTTCATTTCTTTCTTCCTCTTTCAAACATTTTCTTTGTTTTGGGTGCTGACTTCTTTCCTACATCACTATTGCAAATTGAATTAATAATAATGTGAGAGTTAATCGTTGTTTTTTTAATTCTAATATAGGTTTTTCTGCAAGTACTTATGCACTAAACATATAATTAATTTTTGCACATGTTTCATTGCAGAGAATGAATTTGTCATCTATGGTGGCTCTGGTGCACCACTACAACGGTGATATCATCACTGATGAGCTGATGTCATCTATATATGTGAGCGAAGTTAGTCAAGATGTTGAAGTAAACAACTATATGACATTTTCTGGTTAAACAAACTATTTTAAGTTTATTCATTGTTTCGAATGGCAAATCATACACGGTTCAAATTGAGTTGAGGATGAGCTTCTTCTATGGTAACACCACTACAGTTGTTTGAGCATTCACCTTTATCATCATGTTCAATAAAGTTAGGAATAACAAATCCACCTGATGTTGAAGAAGATGCTATGGATGGTGATGGATTATGATCAAACATTCCAAACTCCTACTAGTTTGAGTAATGTACTAGTTTGAGTAAGGCACATAATCATATGTTGGTTCGAGAAGGACGTCTATAAGCTTATTTGCAGGATTATGTAAAAGCGAGGTGGAAATTACATTTGAATGACACTCAAAACAGGATTTATCTTAAAATTGGTAACCAAGAATATAGGAAAGTGCTCAACCACATGTTCCTGTTGATACGAATAAATGTTTAGTATTTGTTCAAATTCTTAGTTTAATCTTATTGTTGGTACTATAGCTTTATATATTGTATTGTTGTATTTGAGTAGATTTATAAGGTTATCTGATACGATCTGTATCTAAAACCAAAAGGAAATACCAACAAACAGTACGTGTGTAATATTATTTATATATATTTTTTGAAATAAACCAGATTCTATTATAGCAATCAGTATTTGCTCTTATTTTTTACTCTCTAACATCACCTGAAAATGAGAATCAACAATAAGCAATGATGTTGGAAGAAATTAGAATAGCAGATGAGAGAATAAAGAACTCAATAACAGAGAAAAGGAGAACTACTCACATTCCACACACTGTCTCTTCTCCTGTCCTTCAGCATGTATAATTTTCTAGCCACTTGAGCATTGGCCTATTCTAGTGCTCCTCTTCACTTTTTCCATGGTCTGTGAATTTTTATTTTTTGGCCCCATTATATTATTATTTGTATCATTATCTCAGATACTGATTCTGTAAAATTTATATAAGAGTTAAGACACCTTAAAGTGGTATCGTCTTAATTTTATTTATTTTTTGCCGCTAAAAAAAGGAATGAATATATGTTGGTTCTTCTTTTCTCATATTTCACATGATCACGGTGAATATGATGTTTGGGACTTCCTATCTCATTATGGGGAGAGAATGCTTTAAACAAGTTGTTGGAGATGTGGGTACTTTTGGTTTCTGTAGACAAAGCTACCCAAGAATTATTCTAAAAACAAACGAGACGATTAACGTACACATGTAATGATGAATTCTAGTAATTGTGCAAGCTAAGATTCTGCCAAGACTACTTTCACTCATGCATAGACTTATTTTCTAGAACATTACCAGTGTATTCAAATTTTTCAAAATTTAGGAAGCTGGCCCAAATAAAACAGATATATGTCGTCAAATAAAACAGAAAAGTACACTAAAAATTTAACAAAATAATACATAAAAGTCACCAGACTCTATATTTAACAAATTGCTTAGTTGTTTTTCTTTTTTGTTGTCATATTCGTAGATAATTGCCATGATCTCAAGTATCTTCTTCATCTTCCATCTTCACATAACAAAATCATTAATTGTTAATGGATAATTTTAACACAATTCATTGAGATTGTCATGAAATTATTCACTTCCAGATATTTAGATTATTTATTGTCAGTGGATGGTACCACAATTCAAAAATGTTTTTTTTTAACAGCCAAAAATAAAATTAATCAAAACATTTAAGGGGTGACCACAATTCAAAAATGTATTAATGATTTGTCATTGGAAATCATGAACAAATTTAAAATAGTTGTTTAAGAACTGGTATTGTCATGAAATTATTTGCCTCAGTATTTTTTATCAGCAAAAGAAGTTTCAATTTAATTAAATAGAAAATAAGAAAGGAATGTTCAAATCCTTTTAAAAAAACAACCAGTCTATATCATAAGGTTATTACTTTGTGACTGCCTACTCAAACCGGGTGACACAACCTTATTTTGCTTATATTCCATATTTAGATGTTTGATAGACAAATAATGAGGCACCAATGTTATACAAGACCGTAGCTCTATTCATTCAATATATATAAACAAAATGTGTATATGATGTTTTTAGCCTTTTAGATATAAAGCAGCTTGAGGATCCCGAATACATTTACACTGCACCCAACATTCTGTGTTTTTTTTTGACGGTGAAATATAGATGGAGTACTTTATAGGTACTTCAACCCTATAATAAAATAATCCATCTACACACTTTATCCTTGAAACTAAACGTTCAGTCATACAAAATACTTAAACTAAACGTCGAGTCATACAAAATATTTGAACTCCTTCCATAACCTAGCTTTCAAGGCCTAGTTCCAAGACCAGCTCCCAAGGTCGAGCTCACATAGGCCGAGCTCCCAAAGCCGAGCTCCATGATTAGACTCCCAGAGCTGAGCTTTATGGCCGAACTCCCATGGCCAAGTTCTGTGATCGATCTTTGCATAGTCGAGCTTAATTGTTAAGCACCCGACTTCTGTGGTCGAGCTTCAAAGGCTGAGTTTTGTGGCCAAGGTCCCCGTAGTAGTTCTCTAGAGCCGATCTCCAGAAAGTGAGCTCCATAGCACAAGAGGCCAATCTCCAAAATGCCGAGCTCATTAGCCAAACTCCTAAGGTCTAACTCCAGAAGGCCGAGCTCCATAGTCAAGCTCCCACGGCCAATCTTTAGAGGGTTGAGCATCCACCAATATCATACACATCAAAGTAAACAATACCAACCAAACAGGGCTTTGTTCACCCTCACCTCACCCTCACCTTCCTTCCTAAAACCCAATTTCACCCTTCTCCCTAACTACCCTCTACCCAGCACCAACTCAATAGCTAGGAGTTCAATAAACATTCAAGAGGGCACAAACACCAATCCGAGAACAAGCATTTTACCTTCCTGTATCTAAACCTTGCCCATGACCATGCCTATAGTCGTGCCACCATAAAAATTATGTGATATCAACAACTTCCCTTAAACACCACATTATTCGTATTCTTCCACATATCCCATATGATAGCAACCCACATTCCTTTTCATACTAGATTGACTTTCTTATTACACCAAGTGAGGAAGAAATTCATAAAATTATTAACAGTGCTATGATACCTAACAGAATCTATATCAATTCATCTATTACACTTGTCCCAAATCTTTTGTCCTACTACACATTGGAACAAAACGTGTTGGACTATTTCTTCTTCAATATTGCATAAAGGACACTGAGACGAAGGAATAACAATTTGTCTCCTAATTAAGTTATCTCTAGTAGGTAGCTTTCCATTGAGGACGCTCCATACACACTTGTGTAGGGCTCACTACTAGGATTCTCCAAATTAGTTTAAACCAATGACGACCTATGGAATGGTCAAACTCTTTAAGTGTCATATATCCTTAAGCAATGAAATTAAAGTTAGTATGCTGCAATACACTGACAACACTATGTTTATTTGTAAGGCTAGTTTGAAAAATATTTTGACTATTAAAAAGTTTATTTAGATGTTTTGAATTAGCTTCGGGTTTAAAGGTAAATCTTCATAAAAGCAACCTAGGTGGGATTGGGGTACAACCTACAAATATGGATACTTTTTTTATAATTATGAATTGTACCAAAATGTCCAAACCAAAATGTACCAAAATACCAAAATATGGATACAAAATGATATACTGAATTTTATTCCTAATCTCGCATTGTTGTCATATAATTTCGTCTCTGAAATCATACTTCTACGGTACGATTTATCCATTTCATAAAAGTAATTTTTATACCAGATTAATAATTTGGAAAATAAATTACACTATTTTAATGCTTTTGCCTATTTATCGTATATTCAAAGCTTGATCTTAAATACCTATAAACACTTATGTTACATAAAAATAAGAGATTGAAAGAAGTCTTAATAAAGTAATAGATATTGTTCCGTTCTTTCTGGGAGGGTGTTGCCATGGCTTCTTCGAATGCCAAACATAACTTTGGTAGGGACGTTAAGCCTTGGAAGGTTACAACCTTCTTCTTCTCACACTTTCCCAATAGTTTCGGAGAGCGGGATATGATGAAAATATTTCAACGGTGGGGGAGAGTAGAAGAAGTTTTCATTTCTAATAAACTGAACCGGTGAGGGAGTAGGTTTGGCGTCGTAAGATTCTGCAACGTTAAGAATGTTCCCAAGCCGGAATCGGAGCTAGACTCTATTCGTATAGGAAATATGAAATTGTTTGCTAATCTTCCGAGGTACCGCAAGCATGAATTCCAGCATACTACAGTGCAGGCTACTGTGCATCCACCGTGAAAGTTAATCAGGAACCTAAATCTCAAAAGCCAGATCTGGAGCTGAAGACTGTTCAACAGTGGAAGATGAATGAGGGGAATCAGAGTACGGTGCAGCGGAATATCATAAATAACTTCAGTAACGCTGTAGCAAAGCCTGGTAAGCTTGAGTGGAAGGGTAAAATAATATCTTCTGAACCACTTAAGCTTTCTTGGCTTCAGGGGAGTTGGGTGGGGACTATGGGAGATTACATGCCCCTGTCAGTGTTACATGAGGATATGCTTCACGAAGGGCTCTGCTCTGTCAGAGTGAGGTACTTAGGTGATAAACAGGTGCTTTTTTCTAGCCAAGATGGGGTGAAGCTCGATGAAGTAATTGAAGGGAACAAGGAGAGGCTGTGCAAGATTTTTGTAACGCTCAAACCTTGGGGGGACGGTATAGCTATAGGAAAGAAAGTTGTTTGGACCAGGTGTAAAGGTTTGCCCCTGACATTATGGACAGTGGATTGCTTTCGCAAGGTTTTGGGTAACACTGCCACGCTAGTGGATGTGGACGAGGCAACTTTGAACTGGGAGCAACTTGAGTATGCACGGTTAAAGGTGTGTTCGGCAGTGGCATCCAAGGTCCATGTTTGTCAAGAAATGTGGATAAATGATTCAGTGTACCAAGTTTCAGTGGAAGAGGAAAGTTCATTTGTAGAACCCGATTCGTTTAGTCGCTGGTATAAAGAGGACGTCGTCTCAGACTCTAGCTCATCTATGGAAACTAAGGTGGAGGATAACATTCACTCAGGCGATGATAGGTGGGAGACAAGTGCAGCGGCATTGAACAGGGACGCGGAGGTGGGCAACGGGTTTGGCCATAACTACTCCGACCATGGTGGACACGGTTCAAGGCGGTCTCCTGAGGTGTCGCATCGCTTTGCAGGTACAAAAGGAACGTTGGAAAGTGGCAGGGAGGTTTTGCAGGAACCTTGCATGGAAATGGAAAGTCTGGTCCAAAAAGTGCCTAATAATACTAAAATGGTAATAATGCAGAGTACTACAACACCCGAAGAGGAATTATTCACAAATGTAGCAAATCTCCAACGGCTGGAAGAAAAGTGTGAGTTGTCGCTTTCTAATGCACTCTTGAACGTTGACATCCTTTAGGCCTGTGAAGGGGAGTCGAAGGTAGGAGGTTTGGAGGTAAATATTAGGCTGAAAGCCCAATCTTCTTTCACGAATGTTGGGTGCCCTAGTGACGCGGCTGTGGAGGATGTCGTAGCAGGTGGAGGGCTTTGTAGTGGTGTAGTGAAGTTACGAGGGGCAAGAACGAATTATAGGGTGGTGCATGGCGTCGGTGTGGTCGATGACTTAGACGTCGACGACGATGCTGAGGCGCTGGACGCTGGTGGAGCTGCTGACGACGTCGAGGTGCTGGATGCTGGTGGAGCCAACAACGAACTGGGAGTGCTAGACGTTAGAGGTGTTGCTGGCCTGGATATAAGAGGTGATGCTAGAGGTGTCAACGATGTGCAAGATGTGGAGCCTGAAGGTGAGGGTTGCTTCAGGTTAATCAGTGTCGTGCAAGGTGATCCAACACTCTTTACATACTCGAGGAGGAGGTACAGAGGCGAGTCAAGCACTAGGAGGGACTTTGCAACGTTAAACGGTGCATCTACAACACGTGATAAGTCCAGGTTGTTAACTCCTTATCTGTCCAACACCTTAAATGATTCAAATATTTTTAACTGTAACAGGAGGTTAAGGTCTGAGGAAAATGGAATGGAGGAACTCAGATTATGGGGGATAGCAAAGGATATAGGTGTGGTCTGTCAGGAAAGCGAAGAGAGTATTCTTCAGAAGTTTTTCATCTTTACCTGTATCGTTGTGGATGTATGCTTTAAAAACTGCGATGTATCTGTTGAATAGGGTTCCTAGTAAGCCAGTTCAAAAGACACCTTTTGAATGGTAGACAAGAAGGAAACCCAGTTTAAGACACCTGCATGTTTGGGGTTGTCAGGTAGAAATTAGAATATATAATCCGCATAAAAAGAAATTGGATGCAAGAACGATCAGTGGATATTTCATTGGTTATCCAGAAAAGTCAAAAGGGTATAGATTTTACTGTCCTACCCATAGCACACGGATTGTTGAAACTGGAAATGTTCGGTTCATTGAGAATGGTGAAACCAATGGGAGTGAAACTTCATGAAATATGGAGATTAAGGAAGTTAGAGTACAAGTTCCTTTAGAAAGTACTTCTTCTTCAAGAATTGTTGTTCCTCTTGTTGATAAACTACACAATGATCAAGAAGAACAAATTAATGATCCCGAAGTTAACAATGAACCTGTAGTAGAACAACCACAAGAAATAGTATTAAGAAGACCTCAAAGAGAAAAGAGATCTTCTATTTAAATGATTATGTGATTTATTTACAAGAGTCAAAAAATGACTTAAGTATTGATAATGATCAGTTTCATTTTCAGAAGCCATGAATAGTGATAATTCTGATAAATGGTTAGATGCCATGAAAGATAAGCTTAAGTCAATGACGCAAAATTGTGTATGGGATCTTGTAGAATTGCCAGAAGGATGTAAGAGAGTTGGTTGTAAATGGGTCTTTAAGACTAAACGTGACTCTCATGGCAATGTCGAACGTTACAAGGCTCGATTGGTTGTCAAAGGTTTTACTCAAAAGGATGACATTGATTATAAGGAAACATTTTCGCCTGTTCTAAGAAAGATTCCTTCAGAATCATCATGGCATTGGTAGCTCATTATGATCTTGAGTTGCACCAAATGGATGTTAAAACCGCTTTTCTGAATGGGTATTTAGAAGAGGATGTTTATATGGACCAACCAGTAGGGTTCATTGAAGAAGGAAAGGAACACATGATGTGTAAACTTAAGAATTCAATATATGGACTTAAACAGGCTTCCAGGCAATGGTATCTTAAGTTCAATGATATTATTACGTCCTTTGGATTTAAGGAAAACATTGTTCATCGATGTATATATCTGAAGTTCAGTGGGAGCAAGTTTATATTTCTGATTTTGTATGTTGATGATATCTTGCTTGCAACTAATGATCTTGGTTTGTTAAGTAAGACTAAGAAGTTTTTCTCTAATAACTTTGAAATGAAAGATATGGGCGAGGCATACTATGTGATAGGAATAGAAATATTTCGTGATAGATCACAAGGATTGTTGGGTTTGTCTCAGAAAGCATATATTAATAAAGTTTTAAAGAGGCTTAGAATGGATAAATGTTCAACATCTCCCATTCCAATACAGAAAGAAGATAAATTTAGTCTCATGCAATGTCCAGAGAATGAGTTGGAACGGAAACAGATGGAGAATATTCCTTATGCGTCAATTGTTTGGAGTTTGATGTATGCTCAAACATGTACGAGGCCAGATATTAGTTTTGCAGTTGGTATGCTTGGTAGATACCAGAGTAATCTAGGATTGGATCATTGGAAAGCTGCAAAGAAAGTCTTAAGATACTTACGGGAACAAAGAATCACATGCTTACTTATAAGAGGTCTGATCACCTTGAGGTGATTGGATATACAGATTCAGATTTTGCCAGTTATATAGATACCAGAAAGTCTACATTTGGCTATGTGTATCTTTTAGCCGGAGGAGCGATTTCATGGAAAAGTGCAAAGCAGTCAGTCATTGCTGCATCTACAATGGAAGTTGAATTTGTGGCATCCTTTGAGGCCATAGTTCAGGCTAATTGGCTACGGAATTTTATTTCAGGACTTGGAGTTGTTGATAGTATTGCCAAGCCGCTGAAAATTTATTATGATAATTCCGCAACAGTCTTCTTTTCTAAAAACAACAAGTATTCCAAAGGTGTTAAACATATGGAATTGAAATACTTTTCCGCTAAAGAAGAAGTTCAGAAACATAGAGTATTGATAGAACATGTTAGCACCAAGCTTATGATTGGTGACCCTTTAACAAAAGGGTTGCTGCCCAAAGTATTTACTGGCCATGTAAAGAATATGGGCATTATTTGTACTAGTGAATGTTAAATGTTTATTAATGTTATTTAACACTCTGAGCTCATTGTTGTTCAAGTTTCTGAAATATATGTTTTCTACTTTATGAATGTGCATGCAAATTATGATTATGATGTAGAAACAGATTATGTTATTATTGATGATGAAAGATGATTTGAACCCATTATGGACATAATATGAGATCATATTAAAGAGAAGGACGATACAGTAGTACATGGAAGGAAAATGTGTCGATTGAATGACATACAACCATCATGACTCTTATTACTCCTATATCTTTATGTATGACAGATGATGGAACCAATTTATTGAATGTCCTTTAATGTGCATTATGACTTATGTAATTTATTAAATCATGAAGTATTATAGCATCACATGAGTTAAGTGGGAGAATGTTAGAATAAATAAATAAATTATTCTATAATGTGACTCATGTGAAATATTATTATGGGTCTGTATGTGATTTAATAAAACTAAGAGGATATTTTGGTAATTATGAGAAGTGGTTTATTTAATAAATAACTAATAGGTAACCGATTTGATGGACATTGGTTTTATAAAGAACAAAGGGTTATGTCTCTACAATATGAGCGTTCTTCATAGTTAACCATCAATAAACGTGTGTGGAGATTAAAGTGACTGAAAGAGATAGATTGAGTCAAAGGAGAATCAAGAAAAGAGATAAGTTAAAGAAAGAAGATCTCTCATGGATCAAGGTAAGTCTCTCCTATTATTCTATATGTGAGAATCATAAATTCTAATGATCCTGTGAAATAATATTAAGGATTGATTATTCCTATTTATGTTTTAATTTACAATAAGATCATAAAATAATAAGAGATATATGACAGACTCATTCCAAAACACTTATCCTCATAGATCCCATCCAATAATCTTTTATGGTAGGATAATTTCTTACATGTCTTATTGAGTATTAGTGACTATTCATCTCTAACACATGTCATAAATCTTCATCCTACTCACCATATGATACCTTTGTCTATTTGACATAGTGTATTATTATAACATGAATATCTCATCAAATTCCAAGTTAATACTCAGACAAATTAACAACTTAATATTACCTTCATGATTACTACTTATGTATTCATTATAGTAATTCCACTATGACTATTATTTACAACATCAGTATATTTATGGGTCACATTATGTGATTTCAGGGTCTCATAGATCATATATAACAAAACAATCAATATTCATCTTGAAACAACTAAACATTGATAAAGAAGTGATAAATTACTACATTTTACACAAATTGGATAATGTTTCTTGGATTGTGAATTCGTCGCTTGATCAGCAAGTGACATAACTTGAGCAATAACATTCTTACTTAAGCGACAACATTCTCATTTAAACAACGTGACATATGCTTGAACATCATCTTAACACTTGAGTGATACTTCAAAAGAGGATCATCTTAACATCATCTTAACACTTGAGTGATACTTCAAAAGAGGAGAGAAAATTGATGTTATATTTTTCTCACTTAAGTGACAAACCACTTGCTTAAATAATGATATTTACCTACAATAAATATTATTTTTTAAGCATCATTCTAGCATTAACTCAATGATTAAGCGTTATATATAAAAAGTCCACTAACAGAAGATTATACAATAAGAATTGCACTCCAATATTTAAAACTTCTATTCATTTTAACATACATAAAATACTCATCTACACCTATTTTTGCATTTATAATCATAATTTGATATACTAAATGATCGATAACACTTTAATTTATTTAATTTATTGAGAAAATACAAATTTCAATTTTAATATTCAACAACTCTAATGTATTTAAACATTTCAACAACATTTGCTTAACACATGAACAATATATAAGCAGACACAATTAGATGAAGATTAAGTTTTCATGAAAACTCTTACTTTCTGTAAGATTTTATTTTAATTTGTTGTGTGGAGATAATCGTATTTTATTTTTACTTTCTAGTCTTTAAACTTTAATTTTTAAATTTTAGTCAATAGTAGTTCAAAATAATGTGTGATTTAACTAATTTACCAAATATGATGAAATAGATTTTATAACTTTGAGTGATGTTTGCATATCATATCATTAATGATACTATTTTCTGATTGTTTATAATTTAAATTTGTGAATCAAACAAATGTATATATTTTTTTTTATCTTTTTCTTCACACTTATTTTTTATTTTTACTTTTCCCTGTTAGACAAATAGAAGAGAGAAAGTTACTGTAGCGTAACGGCACAAATAAATGACTTGTTGAAACGGGATACGTTACTTTACCATCATTTAATATGATTATTATTGTTATCCTTAATTTTCAACAACGAGTTCCGTTGACTTAAATATATTACCACGTACACTCCAAAGAAAGATTAAACATATTTATGCAATCATAATTAACAAGTTCTTTATGATATTGATATTTTTACATTTAAATAAAAATTATAAATAAAAAGAGAATCGTAGTATTGCATAAGAGTATATTAAAGATATAAGGCTTTAAAATTGCAAAGCAACATACGAAAGAAATAGTTTAATCAATAATATAAAAATGGAGTTAAATTGTGATTCGGTTAAATTTATTTTTTCCAACATATTAAAACTATGATCTTTACTAATTCATTGCCCAAGTTTTAAATTATGATAAAACCACTAATTTCAAAATATTTTTATAATTTCATATTTTTTTTAAAAATTATATTATTTAATGTTTCATAAATACATAGATTTAGTTCACAGAATAATGAAATAAATTAAATAATAGTTATATGATAATAATAATTATAATATTTAATATTTTTTTGTTAGATTGGGTTGAGTTTCAAATTCCAAAACATAAAACTTATTATCTAATCTTTAGGAGATTGATGAGATTGGATTAATTAATCCAAATACAATGGAAAACTTAAATCAATCTATTTTGGTCAAATTAAATTAGATTGAATTATCGGATTATCCAATCTACCTAACGAATACTTCTAATAACATATTAACAACTAGTAAATTATATAAGACCATTTTAAAAATGTATGTTTTGAATTAAAAAAAAAAAACTACTTTTAACTTCAATCTTTTGATGATTTAAATTTTATTTAAAATTATAAAAATGCTAGTTTGTCTTATATGATATTAGTAACAACGATATTGAAAATTTCTCCCAATAATAAGAAAAGGAGAAAATATGATGCATTATTACTTATTCAATGAGTTTTTTTTTAATAATATCTTTCTTTCATATAGTTTTTCTTTTCTCTGAAAAAAGTATATAAACTACTATTGAAACTCAATAATCATGGCAAATGTTATTTTTACCATGATTTCATTAATGACCCAAGTGTAATATATATAATTATCTTTTAAAATGACCCAAGTGTTTACTGTTGATAGAATATCCTAGAAGAACAACAATAATATCTATATTTTAACAGCATAATTCAACTTGAAAGTATTTAATTCAAAATCTTAGTGTATTAGATTTTAAATTCTTCTTACTCACTTATGCACGTTTAATTTATCAATTTTTATTTAATAAAAGAATTTACATTTATTCAAGAAAAACATCCTTACGTAATAACAAGTAGTTGGATATCACACTTACTCCTTGGATACATGTTTGATACTCTTTTACTATGTCACAGCTGAAAAAAAAAAAATCAAAATTTAAACATCATTTTCACACAACTTAAACACCTCTTCATCATAACTTATTGAAAACAAGTAAAGAGAATGAATCGATGCTTGTTCTTTGCTAAACACTGTATGGAATTGGTATTATATGACAGTAAGAAGACATTAAAATAAACCAACTTATATTATAAACTTTTTGAGAATTATAGCATTTTATATGCTTGTTTTCATATGCCTTAATTGGTTATTTTAAAATTTTATTTTGAGAGTCATTATCACTAGAAGCGTTCAAAAAGTTTAAATATTTAGATTCAATCCAAAATTATATTAATTTGAATTGTTTTTATGCCCATAGAACGGATGTATTTCAGATTTAATTTCATATTTTTATATCCTAAATTTAATATAATTAATTGAATTTTGGATTATATATTTTTATGGATTTAATTTAAAATGAATGTTCATTTTGAAAAATTATTTGAGCAATACTATTTTTTTTTAAATTTTGTTGAGATATTTTTTTTTTTGTTTGATTAAAAAATATCTTTATTTGGACTACTATTATGTGTAATTCCAATATGTCACATAATGTTTTTAATTAGAACTGAGATTATGCAATGAAAAATCGTGTTGTACATTTTTAAATTTTTTATATTCTTTATAATTTATTATATCACGTAATGTTTTTAAATTAGTTTCATTATGATATTTTTATGTCTCGTCAAGTGTACTCTACTACTTTTTATGACATAATATGTCATGAAAAGTTATAGTACATATTTTAAGAATTTTATCATTTTTTATAATGTGTTATATCACATAATATTTCATATTTAAAAATTTTTGTTGAATATGTGACATAAACCATGAAAATTATGATCAATCTTAAAGTGTAAGCCATTATTTTTCATCACATAATATTGTGAAAATATTTATTGAATATTTTTTTATGATTTAGTCTTTTTTACACATTATATTACTTATTTGTTTGCAAGTTAAATATAACAAATTTTTTGAATATATTATTAAAAATTAATTATATATTATCTATAATAATTATAATAATATTTTTAATATTAATTTTATTATTATGATTGTTATACATAATTTATTATAATACATGTTATAATATGTTTTTTTTATATATATGAAGTATAGCCAAATAAATACTTTTATAAGAATATATTATTATAATAATTATAATAATGAAACTAATTTTACCAATTCTTATATTAATAAAAATATTATTAATAATGATATTGATTATTATTATTATAACTAATATTATCATATCAAAACTGAAATAATATAAAGAATTATGTATAACTTAAGAAATTAATTATAATGTTAAGTTTGAATTCTTTATACATATAATTTTCATTTATTATAATATTATTAGATATTATTATTATTATAAATTTTAAATCATTAGACTGTTTAAAAGTCTCTTTAAATAATCTAATTATCTTGCAATGTTTTAATAATAACACATTTTTAGATTTGATGACCTATACATACTGTGTAATTAATATTATTTTAGAGTAGCAGACCCATAGTCTATGTAAAAATAAGTTTTTCTTATTATTCACTATTAAGTTGCTAATTTAATTTAAATTAAAATTAAATAGAAAAACTATTTTAATTAAAAATAAAACATAAAAACGTAATTTTATTCCTATGTCATACTAATATACTAATATGCAAAAGAGACTTATACTTTTTTTAAAGTTTAATTATATAATGATTTAAATTAAAATTCGTAATGCACTCTGTTTTCAGAAAATCAATTCAAGTTAAAAAGTTTCAAAATCCTTCAATAAGTCACTTGTTTTATATTGGCAGCTAATCAGTATGTTAATTAATGACTTTAACGTTTAATTCATTAATTAAAATTAAATTGATTGTGAATTAATTGATTAAATGCATACATTGCCAAAATTTCATATTAAGTGTTTTCATTTTGAATATTGTTTGTTAACGGTTTTTTTTTTTTCTCTTAAAAGAAATAATTGATCTAAACTTTTTCCTATTTTTTTTCTCTTAATTTACCAAAATATTGCTTTGAAAAAAAAAATATTTTCAATTACAACTGGACCAATAAAGTTTCTATTAACGCAAAACATATGTTTTGAAAAGAGCTGGTGCCAAAATAGTTGATATATTGATTTGTTTCATTCACTTTATTAATATCCATAATTTATATTGTGTATTTAAGGAATATAAAAACGAAAATAATTTAATATTGTTCAAGTTATCTAGGGTTGGTATTCATGTTTATACGTTATGAAATTATCATATTCTGAAATTAATAAAAAAATAAAAATCAGTAGTTTATATATATATATATATATATATATATATATATATATATATATATATATATATATATATATATATATATATAGATTCGATAACTATTTGTTGAGACTTTTCCGGATAGAATTTAAATATTGTTTTGTTGTTATTCGTTCGTGATTTCATTATATAAATATGAAAATTAAATAGAAATTATTTGGACTAAAATTTAGTTGATTAGGAACGTTCAAGCATGGGTATAAAGGTATTTGTAGATGATTTTATTTTGGAAATCATTATTGTGATATTCTGGAGTGATTTTGATTTTTTCTAAGTAGAGAAAAATAAGTATGAAATATATTAAAAGAAAAGTAGACATTTATCATTCGAGTTCCTTTACATCAAACGGCTAAGATGGTTTCTCTTCAAACATTTCATGAAGAAAAAAAATTATCACAATATATTGAAGAAATATAGTATTAGTGAGTATTTATTATTGTCTATATGTTGATAAGAGTATTTAGATTTTTTTATTATATGAAATTATTATTTTAATTCTTTATTATTATGAAGTAAATCCTTTTAAACTTTTATTGTTTTCTCTCTCAAATGTTTTTTTCAATTTTGAGTGAAATTGATATAAGAGGAGATTAAAACAGTTATAATTTAGAGAAGTTTGTTATAATCTAGATAGGTTTGTTATAATCTGGAGAGGTTTGTTATAATTTGGAGAGGTTCATTAGAGGTTTGTATAGTCGAATAACATGATAATAATGGAGAGGTATGTGTAATTGTTGTAACCTGGAAAGATTTATACTAGTTATAACAATTTTCTAAATAGTGAAACTTTTTGAATGGATAATTACATTAATCTTTTTGTTTACATAGAATTAAGTTTAGACTCCATTCAACTCCTTATAGAACCAACTGTTCTTACAATAAAAATAATAATAATAATAATAGAAATAATAATAATAGAATTTTGTCAAGAATAATATTATTATCAATATTAAATTATTATTATTATAGTTATTATTGATTTATTATAACTAATTTATAATTATTTTTTAAATAATATATATTTGAAAAAATTAAATATTTTGGTTTCCACATCATACTAAGAAATAAAAAGACAAAGTGTAAAAAATAAAACAAAAGAATAAAAAGAGAGAAATTTTATTCAATAAATATCATCCTAACACTCTACATGGAATGTAAGCATGTTAATAATTTCCATCTTAATAACAAATTATTTACAACATATGTGGAAGTATCATCACTCTAACATATCCATAAAATCAGAGTAATTATTCACAACATATATAAAAGCATCATTACTCTAATCTAAAACTTTTAAAATTTGAAACACAAAACAACGATCGTAGGAACATAATTTGAAACTATCATGCATGCAAATTTCAGAATCACATGTGCTTCCACAAATCATCTATAGTATAATTTTTACTATAATTATCACAAAATTCATTTAAAAATAACTTTTTATTTTGTGATTAGATAATAATATAAAATTATTGTACTGTTAATGCATGATTAGCATATATATTCCAAATAGATAGGTTATTCTATTTTATTTACTTACAACATTAAAAAATGTGCGACGCTGTCACTCGATCCTTAATCACGGAGAGTAAAATTCTCTTTATCTAAAGCTACAAAATTAAATAAGAAATTATATTATATGAAAGCTTTTCTAATATAGGATACAAATTATACCATGGGATAAAAACTACAAAATAAAAAAAAAATTATAGTATACGAAATTAAAAATATAAGTTAATTTATATCCAAATTGAAAGTAAAATTGTGAAAAGTTATATTAAAATAATCTATAAATTATCTTATGCATAAAAATTAATTTTAATCTATAAAAAAGTTTAAGTTTTTCATATTCATTTCTAAAAGTTTTTATTGAAAAATCCATTCAAATAAACCATAAATAACTCACTGAAATTATTAAATCTAAGATCATTAATGAATCACATCCAAGAGATATTAGTAAGTTAATGTTTTGTTTTAGGCTACCTAAATTCGTAATTAAATTACGTGAATGATATTTTTGTTTCATTCTATTTATTTACGAAGAATAAAAAATTACTAATAGAAAAAGAAAAACGTAAGATACAGCAGAAATGAAAAGCAAAATTAGACTGATACAACAAAACATAAGATATACTAACACAGTTCGTGACAAGGTAAAAAAACGAAAACACAAAGAGCTGCTAAGATTTAACAATAAAAAAAGCCGAACATAACCAAATCTTTCACCAGCTTTTGGATCCATCCCATAGATTATTCAACAGAAACCCAAACACCCATCTTTTATTTTTACACATTTAGAACAAAAAGGTTAAAATCGTGGGGCAGAAATTAGCACCCGTTTACTGAATATAGTCAAAAAAAGAAAAACAAAACCCCAAAGAAAACAACAAAGTTTCAACAGAAAATTCGCACTCACGTTCATCCCACGGATTCTTCGGACTTTCCCAACTCAAACAATTCCCAACATATATACCCACACAATCTCAAAAATCAAAACCCCACAACCCTCTTCCCCTTCCAAAGCACAAACCAAAAAAAAAAAAAATCCCTTTCCTTATAAATCTTTCCTCGTATCGTGTTTCACCATAATTTTGTTGCTATTGTTATTGATAACAAAGCAACAATGCAAAGTGGTATTAACCGACAACAATCTCTTCGGGAGAAGTTCAAATCTTCCATATGCTGTTTCTCGGGAACCGCGCAGAACGATTCCTTAGAACAGGGAGAAGGGTTTTATAGCAAGTTACGCATACCTAGGACGCCAATTTCTCCGGCAGGCTCCACGTCATCCTCGTCGTGGTTTAAAATAAGGTCACCCACGAGCACCGAGTTCGCGAATGACCCGCATACACGTGTCAGGGGGCGGAGTCTAAAGTCCCGCATGAGCCGCAAGATCCTGCATCACCGTCAGTCACAGTCGGCGGACTTTAGCTACGACCCTTCCAGCTACGCCCTCAACTTCGAGAACGAAAGCCCCGAAGAAGTTCCCTTCAGAAACTTCAGCTCCCGGTTGCCGCCGTCGCCGCCGGTGGAATATTCCGGCAACTAATTAATTATTTAATTTTTTTCTTTTTTGATTGATTAATCGGATTGGCGTTGTCGAATTGGGTGGGTGCCGCGGGGATTAACGAACTAACTTTGGAATGAAAACGGAAAATGGTTTTGGTATTGTGGTGGATTGTGAAGGTTCTCGTGTTGTGGCCAAATATGGGTGGATGCTACTTCCCCTTGTATACAAGACATTCATTGTTAAATATAATTATTTGATGGGTTTCAAGAAACTTTCTTATGAACTTGTCATCCTTGTAATTTGTGATTAATTTTTTCATTCATTTCAAGAAATCACTCTTTTTTTAGGAATTGGTGATTATTGCTTCGTTTAAATTTGTTTAGGTGAATAAATTGGTAGCTTTCTTTGAGAGAAATTTTTTTGGAGGGATTGCTAAATGTAAATTAAAGAATTGTAAGTTATTTTATGGATTTGATATGTTGCTAGTGTTCATGGTAGTTTATAAAAAATAATTATTTTATCAGAGTTAGTTTTATTAATTTAGACTTTGAAAATACTACAGTGCTTTTGACACAGCCTAAAGAGAACAATACAAGATAAATATTTTATTAATGAGATGATTTTTTTTTTTTTTGTAAACAATGTATTCTGTAAATAAAATATATGAAATTTATGAAAACAAAATTAGAACTTAAAGAATGAAAAATAACCACTTAATTAGGACAACCAGTATCACTTAACAAATATAGATTAAAATAATAAGAATAATGTCACATGATTCATTGAGTTATTTTATTTGTCACAACATTTTTTTTTTCTTTTACTTTCATTTATATTTTTTTATTTTTTATGTGACCCATTTTATATAATTTTTTTTAATTATAAAAACACTGTCTTAAGAAACTCTATGCAAAATCACCCTTAAAAATAGAAAATAGTTCTTCATAATTAAGAATGTGTTTGACAAGCAAGAAGAAAATAAAACATGAGAGTAACGAAACACAAGTAAAAGAATAAAAAAGAGATTATTATTAAACTGACGCTAAAAACATGTAAAACAAAAAAACAAAAGAAAAAACAGATTCGCTGAATAAAAGGACTGTGCATTAAGTGAATTGTGTAGGAAATGGATTTTTCTGTTTTTCATCTAAATTTCAAGAGTCTCTTTACGCAGGGAGTAAATATTAATCATCTCTAGTTTAGAATAAATTATGAAAGTAAGTAGTAGGAAGAGCTTTCGGTATAATGTCATTTGATGATTTTATTGAACCATGACTCTGTGATTAGAGTGTGATTAACGGTATAATGGGATAAATATAATGCATTTAGCGTTTTTAACAAATATGATTACGGATTGGGTGAAGGAAACTTCCATCAATTTCCCAAATTAATGCTTGAATAATGATTAAATCACCTATGAAACAATTTTTTTTTTTTCAAAGAACGTTCTAAAAAGTAAGAATACTACTGATAATGTTCAAAATTCATTTGATTCATTACTATGAATTTTATATAAATTATGGTTTAGAGTTAAATTTAAACATACAAGGAAAGATTGGAATTATTCTAAAAATTCATTGATGTATAATAATATTGGTTAATAATATAACAGATATAATAAAAAACTAAAGATGATAAAATGTTGATAAATCACATTAAAAGAAAGAGAGAAAAAATAAATAAGAATAGGAGGAGTAAAGAAGTAAATACAAAAATGTCAAATCAAAAGTAGGGCGCAGTATGAACAGATGAGTAATAATAAGAGTATGAGGCAGCTAAGCTAGTAGTGTTTACAGTGCAACCCTCTTAATTGTTGTGTTGCAAAAATACATAAAAATATATTTTCTTCTGCATAGTTTAGGAAACAACTACATCCTTTACAGTATTTCCAGTGGATGATATATTGCTCTGCATACTCTACTTTCCTTCTGCTAGTAAGATGTATAGTTTCCGTTGGAGTCCCACACCGTATAGTCCCACTAAACCATTAATGTTTATAAAGGCTCCAACTACGCCGATGTGTGTCCCTTCGGGGACATCCGATAAAATTGGAACGATACAGAGAAGATTAGCATGGCCCCTGCGCAAGGATGACACGCACAAATCGAGAAATGGTCTAAATTTTTTTTCCTCCCTTCTTTCTTGGTTGATTTTATGGAGGTTATGTTTTGTGTCAATTTCCTCTCGATAGAATGTATTAGCTTTAAGTTTAATGTAATTATCCGTGAAACTCTCAAAGAAACCAAAATATCATAAAAAACATAGTGTCAGTTTTTCCTCATCTGCTGAATAAAGTAGCATTAGATTCCCTTGTCCAACATTTATGCTTTTTATGAGTACTTCCTTCTGGACTTGACATCATTGAGATAGTTGAACTATCATCTATGTCATTCAAAGAGTCATAACAACTAGTTAGGACTTCATGCATCCATCAAAAAAATGCTAATACTTAAAAATGAAAAACAAAGGCTTGGGAAACAACCAATATGCCTGGTTTGGCCCATCTACACTTCATTCCCAGTGCTGCAACAGTTAAGACCTTGTACATTTCATCGCAGCACCCGACCAAAACTGGACATTTGCCCAACAATTTGCTCACCATGACAATCTTGTAACAAAAGAAAACAGCTAACAGTTGTCCCACATCGAAACGTTTCCAAACAAATAAGCTTTGGTGAAATGCCTATGGTCACGACCTTACTTGAACAGGATCTGTTCTATAGGCTGGTACCTCTGTATCCTTGAGATCTAAGAAGACAGGAACTGAAGTCTGGTGGATGAATCGTGACCCTTTGATCAGAGCGTGATTAACGGCTTGATGTTCTTCCTCTGGGACTGAGCCATCTTGAGCTGTAGAGGATCGTTCGAAGTCAGTCGTTTGACTTCGATGGTCAGAGGGTTCTGACAGACTCTCCAAATCTTTTTTATCACCTTACTTTAACTAATACATGTTTTTTATTTTTATTTTCTACCACAAACATGAAGTCAAAATAAAGATTAGTTTAGTCTAAAAAGTTTGTTTTTAAATTATAATTTGTACAGTAAAATATTACGGTTGTTTTGTATATATAATTAAACACCTATACATTGCTTCATCATAGACCTTTTCATTACTGTGCTAAAAAACTACAACTTTCTTTTTCTTGAAAATGAACATAAATAAAAACAACCGTAAATGTGAAATCTTCATCAATTATTTTTGTATTTTTGTATTCATTAGAAAATTAGATAAAAAAAGTTTTACAAAATTTAATTATGCTCAACCGAAAATTAGATACTATACGTAACTTTGGGATTATATATATAATCTTTTTATGTATAATTATGTATATAAATATATTTTCACATTTAATTTAGTTATATATTTATTTATAAGATATTACAAAAAGAATCAAATTGTATTAATGTAACTTTTATTAATTGTTACATCGTAAATAATTTCATTAAAAATTAATTTTAATAAAATTGTTAAATTATAGTTTCATATCATTATGATTATTCATGTCGAATTTTATAAAGGTTAAACATTAATTAAAAAATTAATCAAAATATTTATATTTTAAATGTTTTACATTATGTGAATTTGTATATATATATATATATATATATATATATATATATATATATATATATATATATATATATGTGTGTGTGTGTGTGTGTGTGGGGTTAGAGAGAGAAGATGAATAATTAAAAGTAACTTTTTAAAAGTTTTCATTCATCGCTAGATTACAAATTCATTTCATCTATATATATATATATATATATATATATATATATATAT
>Ga0209489_104800_pt1 | contig 24445 bp, 13 predicted proteins | sample SiratrowhiteBW_FD_187527 | JGI IMG/M metagenome (GOLD analysis project Ga0209489, IMG submission 187527) | Root nodule microbial communities of legume samples collected from California, USA - Siratro white BW (SPAdes) (version 2) | ecosystem: Host-associated > Plants > Roots > Nodule | place...
GAGCAAGGGTTGTAAACTGATCTTGTGATCTGTTTTAGTGGAAATCTTTGCTAGTTTGCAAAGGACTGGACGTAGCCCTTGTGGAAGGGTGAACCAGGATAAAAATTATGTGTTCTTGCTTTTCTCCCTACTCTTCTTGATTGCCTTTATTCACTGCTGCCATCTTTAAAATTAACTGGATTAAAATCTGTTCATACTGTTATTCAGACTCTGAACATCTGTTTGCATAATAAACTGTGATTTTGGATTATGTTTAATCTGCTGGATTGTGTTTAAACATCTTAAATCTGGGTTAAAACATTTTCACGCTGCCAACTGTTTTCTGGGTTTAACTGAATTCTGGGTTTAACTCTGATACATTCCGTTGTGCACAATCGATTGTTTACCTGACAGTTCAGAATTACACAATCAATCAATTGAATAAAGAATTTTCATTCTCTACTTCAAGAATAAATCAGATTTGCGAAAAGTTTTCAAAGTTCAATTCACCCCCCCTCTTGAACTCGGTCTAAACCTTATTATACATATCTTTAATTCCTAACCCTCTTACTTCATTTAGTCTACAAATATTTTCCCAACCAACACATGCAATTTTCTTTCCTTCGTGACCCCTTCTGGAAACAAGTTTAGGCCGAGTTCAAGAAGGGGGCGGGGTGAATTGAACTTTAATTTTCTTTTGCAAAAATGGAAAGTATTGGAAATATAAAATGAAAGTTCTCAATTGAAACAATCAAAAGTGTTATTCTGAAGTGCACAGTAAAAAGTCAATAAATTCCATATCAAGAATAATCAATTGAATTAAAATACATAACTGAAAACAACAAAGAAAAGTTTATTGAAACACAGAAGCAATTCACTGAGATCATAGAGTAAACCAGTTGAGTCCAAAAACAGTTAATTGAAAAATACAACTAGTATATTGACTAACACACACTGTTCAACAATCAGCAAAAACACTAGATTAAAATGTGGAAGCAATCAATTGAATAAAGAAAACAGTACAACACTGCCCAAAAACAATCAATTAAACAACAAAAATTGTTAATTGAGAAGCACTCAAACAATCAATGTGAATTTAAGAACAAAAATAGTCAATTGAATATATATATATATATATATATTAATTTCAGAGAACACAAAATAACAATAGCAGAATGAACAATTTGTTGAGCGCTATGAACAATTAATTGAACATATAACAAAAAATATGAAAAGCAATCAAGAAGAGAGAAAAAGAGATCAAGAACACCAAGATTTATACTGGTTCACCCTTCCTCAAGAGCTACGTCTAGTCCTTTGCCAACAAGCAAAGAATTCCACTAAAAGGATCACCAATATCAATTTAAATACAAAGTCAATTACACTTGCACCCGACAAGACAACACGACACACCGCAGCACACAGCTCACTACACCCCACAACAGTTGTAAACAATGTAGAACCCTACTACACAAACCCAAATTACAAACCCTATATAATATGGGAACCAAACTCACAATTACAAATCACAAACCCTACGTAATTTGCAACCAAACCACTCTCAATACAAGAGATATCAAAACAGAACGAAACCGGCAGTACTTCTACATAAAAACATATTACAAATAGATGAAAATCAGTGTAGAAGACTTAGCTCTGGTGCAAAACCAAGAATGCACGAAACCCACTCAATGCAAAGCTCTAAGATTAAAGTTCTTGAGGTTTTTCTTAATGTAAATTGTATAGAATAAGTTCTCAAGGTTTGCACACGTTTTTATCTCTTAGAAAATCACAATTGATTAGTTGAATATCTTAGGTATAATAGAAAATGCTCGTAACCCTTATATAACCAAACTAGTTTTTAAATCTGTCAAAAATTCAATCGATTGTTTTCAAACATTCAATTGATTGATTTTTCCGTAACGCAAAAAAATCAGTAAATTGATTTCTGAAAAATAGTTAGCTGATATTACTCTCAAAATATGTTTTTCAAAATCTATTAAAGCTCATTTTAGTTGCAATTATTAATTTGTAAAACAAAGTGAATTTATGGAGCTTATTATAAGTCATATATCATGCAACTCATGGTTTTGTACCAAAACCCACACACACATACCCAACCTAAGTTCTAGACCAAAACTCCATCAAGATCCATGATGGCTTCAAGCAATGCACTTATCAAGTTTTGATCCATGTTGACTTCATAAAATCACTCAGCAAGCCTTGGTGCTAACACTGTCTCCACAGAAATTTAGGTTGTAATTACCTTATAATCTTAGACAAATATACCGGGGCTTTATAAAATGAAAGATGGAACAACGCTAGTGGTTAATAACCGATTTAATTAAGCATACCTCCCTTGCCAGTGACAATACTTTCCCTTTCCATCTCGAGAGTCTTAATTTTATCTTATCTATTATTGGATTCCAAAACTCTTCTCTCCTTGGGTTCCCTCCTATTAGCATCTCTAGATATTTAAATGGTATATTCATCAGTCGACAATTTAAACATTTGGCCAGCACCTTCAGATTTTCTATACATACACCCATAGCCTCTGCTTAGCTTTTATAAAAATTCATTTAGTCCTGAAACTGGTTCAAAACTTCTCAAAATGGCCTTAATTGCCAAAATATTGTGAAATAAAGGTTGACAAAGGAAAAATGTGTCATCTGCAAATTGTAGCATTTCTATTTGAACATCCTTTGTTCCAACTAATACTCCTTCATACAATTTCTTTCTCCTAGCCTCTCTCACTAAACCTGTAAGACCCTCTGTTGCTATCAAAAATAAGAAAGGTGCTAACGGGTTTCCTTATGTCAACCCTTTCTTAGGTCTAAACTCTTCAATAGGGCTCCCATTCACTAGGATAGAAGACGAAGCTGATTCCAAACAAGCTGTAATCCATTTAATCCACCTACCATTAAAATTTAATCTACCCATCATATAAAATAGAAACTTCCAATCCACCAAATCATATGCTTTCTCGAAATCCACCTTGACTAACACACCACATTTCTTCTCCTTTTTAACGAAATCTACTGCTTCATTAGCCACCAACACACTATCCAACATGGCCCTACCTCTTAGAAATTGGCGTATATCAATTACATTTAGTAGGACACTCGTTAACATTTGCCAACATCTTAGAAATTACTTTATATATACAACCCACTAGAGATATAGGCCTAAAGTCATTCCATGATGATGAATTATCCTTCTTAGGCACTAAAGATATAAATGAGGCATTACAGCAACGTGGGATGAATCCCAAATTATAGAAACTAAAGATAGCTCTAATGAAATCAGCCCCTAGAATTTTCCAATTCTTCTTAACGAAATTGAAATTAAATCCATCTGGGCCTAGACTCTTAGTACCACCACATTGATCCACTGCCTGTATAATTTTCTGTTTAGTAAAACTTACACACAACTTCTCATTATCAATATCAGAGATAGTCTTAAGTTATACCCAATCTAAATTCAATCCTGCCCCTTGCTTTGTAGCGAATCTACTCTCCATATAACTCTTGACCTGTCATTTTACACCTTGTGGGTCTTCTACTCATACACCCTCAACATCTAGGTCAGTCAACTCATTCTTTATTCTTCTCCATCTTAATCTAGAGTGAAAATGCCCTGAATTAGTTTCACCTTTCTCCAACTAATCCACTCTAGATTTTTGCTATAGTATAGCTACCTCTCTTTCATTAGTACCTCTAAGTTCACTCAAAATTGCATTCTTCTCACTCTCATTTACTCCTCTAGACATCCCTCGTCATCTTTTTTATCCAACCCTTCAATCTCAACTAACAATTTCTGATTTGTATTTTTCTCTTTATCAAACAATACCTTACTTTATACTTCTAGTTCACTTTTTAACACTTTAAATTTTTCTTTCAAAGCTTTTAAACTGTCAATGTTGCCACTATAACCTTCCCATGTTTTTTTTACTAATTCCTTAACTCCCTCCTCCTGTTGCCACACATCAAAGACATTGAAGGGTTTTAGACTCCAGTATATATTTTTTATTTTTGACAACCAACTCACAATGGTCAGAAACCTCTGTACCTAAATTATACTACTTTGAATCGAGCCAATACATCAACCAGTTTTTCGATACCAAGGCCCTGCCCATATGGCTCAAAGTTTTCCCATTTGGTCTAAACTATGTATATTTCCTCCCCACCATTGGTATATCATGCAATTCAAACTTCTCAATAAACTCATTTAATCTGCCTATTCCTTACTATTTACTCCTCTATTACCAATTCCTCTTCTTTCGTTCACACTTTTAATAGAGTTGAAGTCACCCAACACGCACCACACTGAACAATTTTGTCTTAATTTAACATTTTCAATTTCATCCCACAAAATATTTTTCCGAGTGTTTGAACAAGGCCCGTATACGTTTATAATAGCCACCTCCACACCTAAACCTCCACTTTCTGATTTATACTCCCCAATTATCAGTATAAATCCTTTTTCCTTCCTCAATTTTAGAGCATTTAAATATTTGATTGTTCCACATTGTCAAGATTCCCCCTCCCTCTTTATCAACCCCTCTGTGTACCCATTTGATCTGGTTATTACCCCACATGGAAAAGCACTTGAATTCTCTAATACTAACTAATTTTGTCTTCTGCAGACATAAGATTCCTGGTTTCTCTTTAGATACTAAGTCATGTAAGTATTTCCATTTGATATCCCTTATCTCTATGTAATTACTTACAAAATCCTATTGGCTCAAAATCAAAGCCACTACACATAAATCAATCAATATAACATTTAATGTCTCCAACACAACATAGATATTACACATTCATTTATTTTCCAAGTCTGTATTGAGTCAAATCAACGTCTCTGTGACTTCACTTAAGGTTTTGTATATTCACCTGATATTGATATCTTCACCTCAAATTTTGTACATTACATGAATTTCTTCTACAAATTTACTACTTCTCCAAGTATTGAATTGCATATCAAACATATACAGTTTTGATAGTTGTGCTTTTATGGTCTAAAGAATACACAAAAAACTTCTTGTTCAATGCAAAAAAATTAAGGAAATAGCATCTATAAAAAATTGACGCAAATGAGCAAAAACTTATGCTTACGAGTCAGAATGGCGTTTGTCATATAACAGACGATAAATTGTTGGAAGCTAGTTGAAGTTAGTCTTAACTTTGAGATAGAACACAAATAATGTCGGCCTAGTTCACGTTAGGACTGATGCAAGAATGGAAAAAGGTAGCGTCGACTTGGTCGATGCTACTAACTCACTAGATAAAAAAAATTAAAAATTGTTGTTGTTATTTTCCAAAAGTGATTCCATTTCAGAGATATAAACCAATTTCATCACAATAAATTTCAGAGATAAAATTAAAACCAATTTTAGAGGAAAAACCAAAACAAATTTAAGATAAAACTTACTTGTTTATGATGTTTTGGGAACTTTGTATGAATAGGAAGCAAAAAAACACCACTTACACAAACCTGCGTTCGTCGTCCATCATTTCATCTTTGTCAAGGAACCAAAGTCATCAAGCTCAGACACAAGCACCCAAAAAGTTAAACACTTACCAGAGTTAAAGGCATCCTAAAGTTGAACATCGTGAACGGGTACCATGAAAAGTTGAATCATCGCATAGAAGAACCACCACGAAGAACCACCACTATACAAGCTGAAAAACCACCACCGCGAAGATGAAAGACACCATCATCGCGCAGAGGTGAACGTAGGAGCAGCGATAGAGGAGAAGGGAGAGAGATCGGTGAAGGAAAACGAAAGAGGAGTAGTGGCGACAACCTAGACCAACACAACTGAAATCAAATGGTGCAAATGATTTTGTGGAGTTGAAAAGTTGGATTAAATATTATAGGCGAAGATTGAAGGAATGGAAAATGAATGAATGGAGGTTGAACAAAGATGTGTTGATCGCAATCATTTCACGAGCAAAATAAAAGAATTTCAGTGTTGACTGCCTAACGTTGTACTATACCATCTAATACCAAAGAGATGATAATATACGTAGGGTAGAGTTAACCCCGAGTCTCTTCCCAACGAATCCAATAGTAAATTCAGTAAATCAATGTTCACAACTTATCTACAACAAGGAAAGTTAGTAATAAGAATAAAGGAAATAGGGGATTTTGAGGATTGTTGTCCATGAAATTAAAATAGATGATGAAAAAATAATAAAGAAAATAAATTACCTCTCAAGTCCTTTCAAGGATAAGTGTGTGTCTTTCATTCCTTCCCCCAGCCTTTGTTTATAATCTCCTTTTCTTTATGAAACTAACTCAAAATTAATTCTCAGATATTATTCTTTCAATTATCAGATGTTTCCTTATGTGTCAAAGAATAATTTTGTAAATATCTTCTTTATAGTAAAGCTTTATATCTTCCTTCTCACAATTTCTTCTAGATATTTTGTTTCCAAATTTTGTTCCAGATACCATCTTATAATAATTAAATTTGCTACAAAAGATATTGCAAAATATTTGAAGGAAATTTGCTCTAAATCAAGTAAGAATTTCAAAGGATCATCTTTATAGAAAATCTTAAGAATATATTTGCAAAATATTTGATTAGATTTGGAACCCATAGAATCTCTGCAAATAATTAAAAACAAGAAAAGTAAGAAAATGTGCTAAAAATCCAAGTTTAACCAATAATCTCAATTAAGTTCCACATAATCCTGATTAGGTAAATCTTATTTAAAACAATGGATTTATTCTCAATTATAGTATAAGAAAATCAAGCTTAAACACTCTAAGTGTGAATAAAAATATATTTATCAAATACCCCCACACTTATCCTTTTGCACTCCTGTGCAAACAACTAGTAATCAACAGAAAGGAAAATAAACACAAAAGAAGATTTATAGCAGACCATTAGTAGACTCAAGGAATGTATAAGAGCTAGAAAAATACAACCTTTCAAAAATCAAGGAATCAAGAAAAATGTGAATGGAAAACTCTGTATCTCAGTAAACAAGCAGGTAATTTAAATTAAATGGATGAATAAAAAATGATAAAATCTTCTCAAAATAACTCTCGAACTCTCAAGTGTTTTCGATTTGTATATACACTCTACACTCATGCAAGCAAACACTATCATAGACTTAACAAATCTATAATATTCACAACAATTGAATAACATGTAGACAAAGATCAAGAGGACTTTGTAAAGGATGTAAGGGGCCAAGGTAAAGGTAGGTAAAATGAGAGAGAGAAAAATAGGACTTAAAACCATTGAAAAACAAAGGAGTAAATGGGGAATAAATCTAGAAACAAATGTAAGCACAAAACGTCTTTAAAATTACAATCAATTCCTTTTTTTTTAGGATTTCATGTTTTTTTATTTCTTTTTCATGCAGTAGATGACTAACATGTGTGTTAGACAATCTATACTTATTTCTTCTTTTTTTTCTTCATTCAAACGAGGAGATAAACTGATGAATTACACCCGACACTTGTTCAAGAACCTATTACCAAAATGATTCCAAAACTCCTTTATCTTCTATGGTAGGAAAAAATGTTTTTTAAGGCTTGTAATAAGGGTTAAAAACAAGAAAAGGCTATAGGCTCAAAGGGGTTAACGAGTGATTTATCATAAGGGTAGGCTAATATGACTAAGTGACTAAATTACACAAAGAATGTTTCAATCCTATCAATTTATGGATGTAAACATAATTGGAGAATAGAGAATCAAATTAAGTTCTAGAGTACAAGCAAACGTGAATGAAAGCACACTAGAAAGAACATTAGATAGACATTTAGATGGTCCATTAAAAAGGCTCAAAATCTCACCAGGGATAAAAGATTCAACCCAATAGTTTTAAAAATCAACTTATTTAGCAATTTACAGAGAACTCAAACAACACCAATTTGGAATCCAATTTTTTTGTAATTACGAAACTACTAGCCACTAGACGCTCCTTCAAATCTATTGAAAATATGCATAAAATCTTTTTATTATGCAGTATTATTTTTTAAATTAGAACAATATTTGTTTATTTATTTAATTTTAAAGAAAAAATGTTGAAAGTTCACCAAGTAAACTCACAGGAAAGAGAGGTGAGTCACAAATGGACAGTCTTAAGTACCAATTCTTTCTTAGCCAAAGCCTTTCCTATATCACTTTCACAAATTTTCGTTAAAGAATTTGAGAAACAAAACTAAAGTTTAAAACAAAACTGAAATTGGAACAAGAAGGTAAAAGCAAAACAAAGAAAGAAAAATAGTTCTTAAACTATAAATCTCATCCCCCACACTTAAAGCAGACATTGCCCTCAATGTAAAAACAATCGAATAAACATGTAAGAAAAAGTAAGGAAAGAAAAACTCCCTCGTCAAGCTTAAGGGAAAAGAAGAACTGCAACTACTCTTCTCAACCATCTCTTTTGTAGTAAAAAACAAGGTCCTTTGTGTAGCGTGACACATGGATTATTCTCATACTCATTGGAGGGTCTAACCAAGTCTTACAGAACCTTGGTGAAATAGTGTGGACACCTGTTGTGAGGAACCTAAGTGCAACAAGGTAAAAATAGAAGGTTTTAGGGGGAGGAGCGAATGTGTTAGAAAAAATGCTTCCATGAATAGCTCACTAGATACGAAGAGGAGTGGTGAAGGATTTGTGAGGGATCATCTATCGTTGCCAATAGGTGGTAGAAAGCTTGACTAGATAGTTTAGGTGTTGTAGATAACAAAAGGAGATTATAAACAGAGGCTGGGGAAAGGCATGAAAGACACACACTACTACATAGTATAAAGTCTAGTTTTATTTTCTTTTGTAATTCTTGTGCCTTTATCATTGAAGGCTAATCTCCTTTGATTCTCCTGTGATTTCACAATGAATACTAAGATTTCTATTTAATATAGTTTTGTTTTTTACATTCTTTATAATAATTGTGCTATATTGTTGATCTTTTTGAAATCTTTTTTGGAAAAATATTTTTTTTAACGCTTCTTGAGAATTTAATTGTTTTTCCTTAATTAGAATTCTTGGTTAATTCACTTAGTATTAATCAATTTCTTGTACGCTTAGTCAAGAGATAAAAGATATACATCTCATTGAGTATATGCTTGGAGACGAGGTAAGATATCAAATATATCAGCAGATGCTTGCTTTGCTAGTAAGATTGTGTTGAATTTGATTAACGCTTGTTTGATTGAGTTCAACTCTGTAAGGAGAATTAAATTATAATAATCTTAAGAAAATCAAGGAAGAAGTTTCCGTGAAAGGACTTGAGAGCAAATTTATTTTCTTTATTATTTTTCCATCATCTATTTTAATTTCATGGACAACAATCCTCAAAACCCCCTATTTTCTTTATTGTTATACTAACTTTCCTTGTTGCAGATAAGTTGTGAACATTGATTTACTGAATTTACTATTGAATTCGTTGGGAGGTGACTCGGGGTTAACTTTCCCCTATCTATATTATCATCTCTTTGGTGATAGATGGTATAGTACTACATTAGGCAGACAATACTGGAATTCTTTTAATTTGCTCGTGAAATGACTGCGATCAGCGCATTTACAAATAGATGCTTGAGTCATAGCCAATTGTTTAACTAATGCTGCTAAATCATCTAACTTGCTCTCTAGTTTAGTGTGATCAGCGACATGAGAGGTATTGATTTCATGGACTCCTCTAGGTAAGGTAATTGACTTGCTTCTGGTACCAAACTGCTCATTATTGGAAGTCATATTCTCAAGCAGTAGTCTTACTACAGTAGGGGTCTTGTCTATCAAAGCTCCTCCACTGGTTGAATCTATAATTTGCCTATCCATGAACATCAAACCTTCATAGAAATACTGGATGAGTGGCTTCTCATGGATTTGATGATAAGGACAGCTCACACAGAGTGATGCAATTCTAGCTTCAATTGTATATCTCAATGTACTTCTTCTTGGAGATTTGATGTTTTGAACGAAAATTGGAGTAGATGCACAGGAATAATTGATGTTTGTAGTGGATTAAAGTGTTTGAGATGGTATTTAGAGTGGATTAGGTGTGAGGTTAGGCAAACAACCTAGGATGGAGCAAAAGCAAGTCTAGAAAAAGAGACTACTTTAAGAAGAGATTTTGAACAAGAGTATAGAGGCAAAAATTGACCAGCATTTCATTACTTATTCAAATATTAATTTTCAATTACACAAGCTTCTTATTTATAGACTAAAAGATGATTTGTCTTGAAAGTTTCTCAAAAACTCTCCGATAGGAGCTTGACAAGAGGATTCTCTCCATTGGGAGAGCGTCATGTGGCAAAGGTAGCCTGTAGCCCAAGCTTCAAATACTCTCCAATGAGAGGTGGGCAAGTGGCAAAAGAAGTTAGGAGAAGAAGCTAGGAGAAGAAGCTCCCATGAGGCACCTACTTGGAGTTGCATGTGGGGCCTTCTTAGACTCATTTTTCTTAGGAGGTACCTTTTTGGAGTCTTTTTTCAAAGGTGACCGTCCACTTTTTTTTATAGGTTTCAAGGTCCAAAATCTTATTATACTTTGCCCAAAATAGAAGGCCCAAAATCAATCTTACACTACCCTATACAATATTTACAACTAGAGGTCTTGTAATCTTGAAGCTTTAAATTCTCTAGAGTGATCTTCTTGAATTTTGAACTTGAACACAAAAGTTTGTTTAAAGACCCATACAAGCCCAATTAGGCCCAAACTCCTGATAAGCTCCTGATCAAGGCTTTAACTTAATGACCTCTTTATTCTCGTCTGTAGTCTTGGAGACAGGTTTGCATCACAGAGTGTTTTAAACCTTTCCCACTATTCATGCAAACTCTCTCGCTCTAACTGTTTAATGTTGTATATCTCCTTACAAATGATTGTCACTCTAGATGCAGGGAAGAATTTCTCCAAGAACATTCTCTATATATTCTCCCAACTGGTCATTGATCCTAGTGGCAAATAATGCAACTAGTATTTTGTTGCATCTTGCAAAGAAAAAGGGAATGCCTTCAACTTAATATGTTCTTCTAGGACCACAAACGATCTCATGGCAGTGCAGAAAAAATGAAATTCTTTCAAATGTTTGTGGGTCTTCACCTGAAAGACCATGAAACTTTGGCAAAAGATGGTTAAACCATATTTCAATTCACATACCACATCTAAATCAAGATATTCTATACGTAAAGTCTGAATGGCCATATCTGGTGTAACAAGTTCTCTTAAAGTTCTTTCAGCCATGTTAGAAATGTTAGAATAAAATAGTTTTATTTTATTTTATTTCTTTATTTAATTTTAAAAAAAATATGTTGAAAAATTACTAAGTAAACTCCTAGGAAAAATACGTGAATCATAACTAGACATTCTTAAGTACCAAGTCTTTTCTAGCCAGAGTTAGTCCTAGACCACTTTCACAAATTTTCTTTACACATATTGAGACTTAAAAATTAAAAAGAAACAAAACTACAATTTAAATTTAAAATAATAAAAAATTGAAGACAAAATTGAAATTAAAATTGCTAAAAACAAAACAACAAAAAATTAGAAGTTAAAAATAGAATAAAAATTAAGAATAAAAATAAAGATAAAAACAATAATTAAATATAGAAATAAAATATGACAAATCAAAATAAATTCAAATAAGATATAAGAATTTTTCTTTTTTTTAGAATTAAATTTCTATGTATTTTTTAATTTGATCATTATAGTAATCTGGAAAATTAATTGAATATAACTAACAAAAGAAAAATAAAGTTAGATATGCAAAAAAAATTAAGGAGATGAATTAAAAAATTGAAAATTGTAGATAAATAAGAAAACTAAAACCCAAACTCAAACTAGATTCCCCGGCAACGATGCCAAATTTGATCACAGTTGTTTCACGAACAAATTAAAAGAATTCCAGTATTCACAACCTAACGTAGTGCTAGACTATCTAACACCAAAGAGATGATAGTATAGATACGGAAAGGTTAACCCCAAGTCGTCTCCCAACTAATCCAATAGTAAACTCAGTAAATCAATGCTCACAACTTTTCTACAACAAGGAAAGTTAGTAATAACAATAAAGGAAATAAGGAGGTTTTGAGGATTATTGTGCAGGAAATTAAAATAGATGATGGAAAAATAATAAAGAAAATAGATTGAATGTCAAGTTCTTTCACAACAAATGCTTTCTTGGTTTTCTTAAGATTATTATCATTCAGTTCTCCTTACAGATTTGAATTGAATCAAACAATCATTAATCAAATTCAACATAACCTTATTAAAAAACAAGCGTCAACTGATATATTTAATATCTCACTTTGTCTCCAAGTGTATACTCAATGAAATATATCTTTTATCTCTTAACTAAGCGTACTAGAAATTGATTAATACTAAGCAAATTAATCAGGAACTCTAATTAAGGAAAAATAATTGAATTTTGAACAAGTGTTCAAAAACAAATACTTTTCCAAAAAGAAATTTAAAAAAGATCAACAATATAACACAACTGTTATAGAGAATATAAAGAGTAAAACTTATTAAACAGAAACCTCATAATTCATTGTGAAATCACAAGAGAATCAACTCAAAGGAGTTTATGTTATGCATGAGTGTGTGTCTTTCATGCCTTCTCTAGCCCCTAGTTATAATCTCCTTTTCTTCATGAAATTAACTCAAAATTAATTCTTAGATATTATCCTTGCAATTATCATATGTTTCTTTATGTGCCAAAAGATAATTTTGCAAATATTATCTTTCTAGTAAGGCTTTAGATCTTCCTTCTCCCAATTTCTTTTAGAAATTTTGTTTCAAAATTCTGTTCTAGATACCAGCTCATAATAATTAAATCTACTACAAAAGATATTGCAAAATATTTGAAAGATATTTGCTCTAAATCAAGTAAGAATTTTAGAGGATCATCTTTATAGAAAATCTTAAGAATATCTTTGTAAAAGATTTGATCAGATTTTGAACCTATAGAATCTCTGCAAATAATTAGAAACAAGAAAAATAATAGAATATGCTTAAAATCCAAATTTGACCAATAATCTCAATTAAGGTCCAAATAATTATGATTAGATAAATCTTATCTAAAACAATAAATTTATTCTCAATTATAGTACAAGAAAATTAAAGTTAAATACTCTAATTTTATATTTCTTGTATTGCTAGATGTCGCTTAATTTTTTATGCTTTTTGTTTTAGGTGGTGCTTTCTATTTTGTGTAGTACCTTGACCCTTCACATTGATATCCTTTAGCTATCATAACTTTCAATCGAGGAAAGCCATACTTGTACTATTCCAATTGCCTATGCATCAAATCTTTTAATATTCATGTTTTCTATTTTATGGAGAGAACTTGTCCGTCTACCTAGTTATCCTTTAACTATCACATGTCTTTAATCCAGGAAAAGTATACTTGTATTGTTTCCACATAACCAGTCTCTATTGGTTTTGACCCCTTAAATACACCTTTAGCTATGTTAATTTATTACGTCCCTTTTCCTCTATTATTATTGCTCATCTAATTCCTTTTTGTTATGGTTATCTTTGGTCAAATTATGTTAAAACTACATATTCTATATTAATTATGACTAAAGCATATCCAAGACAATTAATCGTAAATTCAATATAAATTATGGTAAAAGTGTAGGACAATAAAGAAAACCGAAAAATTTATCTTAAATTCTATGTTTTAGTTTATTACTAATGCATAAAGGATTTTGTTTAATTAAAACTTCACGATTAATTTCCTTCCAAACTATTTTGCAAGTATGCAAGTATTGCTTTAGAAACCCTAATAACCCAATCTTCTTCTTACAACTCTTGCATCTCTTTCTTTCGTTCTTCTCACTCACACCACAAACAAGTGATAGAACTTTTAGAACTTCTTTTCAGTAGTACATGACGCTAACTCCTCAAAATAAAATGTTTTGTTATTCATGTTATTCGTTTCACACTCCACACAACCCTTTGATTTAATTAGTATCATTTTCTTTAAGATAAACTTTGTAACAATTTAAACAAAGGTTCTTGTTGTCATCATGAAACCCACAACCATTAGAACAACTGATGTAACTATGTTATAATGATAAATTTTTAAATAAATCTTATCTAAATCAATTATCCAACATATCTGAATCAAATCTAACTTCTATGATATCAAAAATTTTATCAACTTAAATAAAATCCGTAAAAGAAATATTATATATATATATATATAAGATAACAAGCAAATATTGTTTGAAAGCTATAATAATAATTAAAGTTACCGATGTATGGTGAAAATTTGAAGAAAAATATTATTTTTGTTACAGTTGAAAACTGATAATATATTTAAATTACTAATGTGTTAATTTTAAATTAATAAAACAACTATTTCAAATCACCTCAGAAACATAAAACTTGAAATTCAACATTTTAGAAAATATGTAACCTAACCAAATACAACTTAAAAGTTGCACAGGCTTTTTTTCTTGTTTATATATATATAAAATTTAGGCTAAAATTAAGATCTAAAAATTTAATTTAATCTCAATAGTATAAATTAAAGGATTATTTAAATTATTTTCAACAATCTTGTCAGTTTTTACTCATTATATTCCTTTATATCTTTACATTTTTTTCTACACATTGTTTTTGTCCGTGTTTCAGATATCTTATTCTTACTAATTTAAAACTCCATAATTTATTGTTTCTTCTTCTGTCTTCTGAAATCCTTTTTTCTCTTTTTTTTTTTTTTTTTTTTTTTTTTTTTTTTTTTTTTTATTTTTTTTTTTTTTTTTTTTTTTTTTTTTTTTTTTTCCTTTTTTCTTAATTTTTATACAGAAATTTAATTCACTTATCATTATCGTTATATGTATTCAATGTTAATTTTTATTATCTTTTTTTTTATTTTTGAATATAATATATTTTTTATTATTTTCTCTCTAATTTTAAGATATCACTTATTATTGATTATTAACCTTTTATCATTTTGGATTTACATGTTAATAATTTTTCTTTTACTTAACTTGTAAAATCCATAAGAAAGACACACGAATTAAGGAACAACTCATTTGATTATTTATATTCCTTTGAGTTATCAACCAAACAATCATTTGATTTTATTGTTGAAAGTTGAAAATATCAATTATTTATATTCCTATGAGTTATCAACCAACAGTCATTTGATTTTATTGTTGAAAGTTGAAATATTGTTTTCACGTACTTCCAATAAGTGTTGTAATATATTTTTAAATCACTTAACCAAAAACAATTTAAAAAGATAAGCAATCTATTTAAGACTCATTATTAAAAGTATTTAGGTTTTCAATTTTTTATCTATATAAAAAGAGATGTGAAAATTACAATAGTAAAAACTTCTATATCTTTTAATATATTATATATAGTTATTTGATTATTTTGATGATTTGGTTTTATTAAAGATAGAAATAGTGTGTTGTGAATTTTTTTAATATTAAAATTGTTTAAAAGTATGAATTATTTTCTTATAAATTATTATACAAACAATAATTTCGATAATTTGATTTCATTGTTTAAGGTTAAAAATATTGTTGGTGTTGTAACATCTCATATTTTTCACATAATAAGAACTTTATTACATAGAAATTCTATAATAAGCCTAAATAAAAACATTCATAAGAGTATTTGAAAATATGCTTCTCTACATGAGACTTAATAAAATTATATACATCCAATCACAAAATAAAATAAAATTAAACTTTTTCATCAACTCATTGAGGAGTCACACCACTTATCAAATCTTCTGATCACGTGTAACACTCTATCATTGCAAAATTTAAAAACAAAACACACAACATACCAAAGAAAAGGGTAAGCTAGAGACTTTAAAATGTAAAATCATAAAGTTTAAATCTTCTATATTAACCAAAATACCACAAGGCACTCATCAATCATCAATCATCTCATACATCATGTAAGATCTCATATTTTTCATATAATAGTAAATATATCGTACAAAAATTCTACAATAGATCTTAATATAAATATCTATTCGTTCATCATAGTATTTCAAAATAAACGTTTTCAAAGAGCATTTAATAGAAATATCTTGATATAATTACAAAATAAGATAAAATAAAGTTTCTTTATCAGATGACTGAGGAGTCACACCACCTGTCAATTCCTGCTCATGTGTAATACACGATCATGTAGATTTATAAACAAAATAAACACCTCAGAAAAAGAAGGGTAAGCGAGAGAGTTTTTAAAAAAATTATTTTTGATAAATTAAATTTCTATCTCAACCAAACAACAACAAATCAAGCTTTCATAATTTATCTCATACATCACATTATCATTAACACATCACACTTATGTAACACCCATATGATTTGGTTTAATCGGTTCTTTTTCACACCGTAGCACAGTCGTATAAACATTTCAATTCATATGATCTGGTCTAACCGGCTCTTTTTCACACCATAACGCAGTCATATGAACCTATTAACCCACATCATCTTGTCTAACTGGTTCTTTTCCACACTGTGGCATAAACATAAGAATCCTTTAACCCACATGATCTGATCTGACCGATTCTTTTTCACACTGTAGCACAGTCATATGATTCCTTTAACCCACATAATCTAGTCTGATCGGTTCTTTTTCACACTATATCACAATCATATGAATCCTTTAACCCACATGATCTGGCCTGACCCGTTCTTTTTCACACCGTAGCACTGTCATATGAATCTATTAATCTATATGATCTGGTCCAACCGGTTCTTTTTCACACCGTGGCACAGTCATATGAACTTCTTTTGACTCTCACCACCTAATCATCTTCATCTATGATTTCAATGACTAGTAGAGTCAAGATCCCAACAATGCACAAATAATACACATCCTAACAATCTCAACACGGGTATCTTCTTTCCTGAAGATACTATGTCTTGATCACACACCACCTCATTCACAAACATTGATAGCACATCATACCGTACATAAACATTCATTCAATTTAATTTAAATCCATCCAATTCATACTTAATAAAAACATGTAATTACAATATTAAAAAAAACATAAATTGGCTTCCCTTACTAAAATATCATCATTCTGGCTAAATTTCTATTTCAAATAAGACAAACATTTATAAAAAAAAATGAAACTATCTTTCCTTACCCAAATTCACAAGACAAGTAATTACAATATATATAAAAACATATAACTAGCTTCTCTTACCTCGTAAAGATACTCAAAGGAGTTCGAAAAACCTAAAATCACGGGTAACCTAACTCTATTCAAGAATCTGCCAGACGCTTTTGCTCTACTCAATGCCTAGAATCTAGGAGAGACCACTGATTGTCAGTTTCATAAGGAAAGAAGGCAGAAATTTATAGAGAAGACAAAGAAAGGGGAAAGAACAACATTTTAGAGAGAGAATTGGTAATTTTTATAAAAATAAAACATAATATCTTCTTACAGAGAGTTAGTGGTTGTTAAAAATAAAAACTTAATTAATTTTTATTTATTTAAACAACTTTTTTGTTAAGAAAAAATATTCAAGTGTTATCTTATTTGTCTCTAAAGCTAAATTCTAGGTTGGTTTTTATTCTGAAGCTATTTTCTTCAATATTACACATCACACTACCATTTCATTTCTATACAATAACACATGATATACATACATTGACTCATATACAAAGACACTTGACTCTACTCTAGAAGACTCGTGCATTGAGTTAGGCTCAGAGGTTTACACCTGTCATACAACTCCAAACTTTGAATCTACACAGGCCCCAAATCGTGAATCATCAATCTTGTATGACAAGATTAGTCTCCCTAAGACTTTTTTAACCATCCAGTAATCTTTATCTATGTGATTTCAATATACTAGTAGATTTTGGATACCTCCTTCTCAACAAATCCTCAAACAATACACATCCTAACAATTTCAACATGGGTATCTCCTTTCCTGAAGATACTATGTCTCGATTACAAACCATACATCTCAATATAATACCATACATTATTCATAATAAAACTAAAGTGCACAACCAAAACAATTCAAGCTCAGTTCAATCACCAATTCCAAAGGATCCATACAATATCAAACATCATGAAGTTTCATAATCCTATCACACACCATGACTCTATCAACATCATATCAACAGTTCAAAATTACATGATACTACGCATAAATGTTTCAATAAATTAAAAGAATTATCAAAATCAAGCTATCCAGAACAACAATATCGGAGAATTCCTCTATTACCAAATGAAGGCTAAATAAAATATCAAATTAATTCAACTCATTCCATGTTCAAATCAATCTAGACCTACCAATTGAAATAACACACAATGTCTTCAACACAAACACATTCACTTCTCAAAACTTGCATACTCAAATTAAACGTAAAATACAACATCTCAATAACTCTAACTATATTCGAAATTATAGATAAATATGTAATACAAACATATTTAGGTCTCCTAATTTGAGTTCTATACAGTGATTTAAGAGTCAACTTCCCTTACCTGTCTAAGAGGAGAATCACCTATAAAAGACTCCAAGCTACCTAACTCAACCTGCAAGGTATAGTTCTCATCAATGATTTGAACCTACTCTTAGGATCCAAAACGAACAAGGATCATTCTTTATGTCTCTAAGACTACATGCATGAAAATGCATATAGATTTTTTATTTCTTTGATGGGTGGAATGGAATTATATGTATTTGTTTAGATTAAAATAATTAAGTGCAAAATTTTCTTAAACATTAGAAACTATAAGTTATTCTCTTTCTTTATTTTAATGTGTTATGAGTTGAACAACATTTCTATTTCAACTATAAGTTTAGTTATGGTCTAGCATTAAGGAATACTCAAAGAAGTTATATAGCACTAAAATTTTGTAAGGAAAACTAGTTTGAATGTTTTTAACAGATATTGGTAGGGGAAGCTAGTCTTAAAAGTTTGTTATAGTACACTAGGTTAGAGTACTTAATTGTGGAATGTAATGTAGTTTTAATTTAAAATGTTCTCTAATAGTGATAATGAAATTTTGTATAGTGTGATAAAATGACTGATTTTATGTTAATTGAATTTGTGGAAACAGTAGACGTTTGAATGCTTAGTAAAGAATTACTGGCTTGATGTGAGATGTATCCTTGTATGTATTGATGTTATGAATTGAATGAGCTGTTGTGAATGATATGGAATGGTGATCGAGACGTAGTATCTTCAGGAAAGGAGATACACGTGTTGAGATTGTTAGGATGTGCGTTGTTTGAGGATTTGTCGAGAGGGCGGTATCCTGAGACTACTGTTACCTTATAATCACATAAATGAAGCGTACCAGGTGGTGAGAGTTGAAGGAGGTCCATTTAACTAAAATTGCGGTTTGAAAGAGTTGGTCAGGACAAATATATGGATTCACCCTGTCCGATGAGGTTATGTTCATTTGTTTGGGATTGTGTGTGTTTACAGTTGGAAGGGTCATCTAGCAGGTGCTAGCATCTGAGTCCAACTCAATGCACGAGTTTTTTTTCAAAAGTAAAGAGTCAAGTCTCTTTGTATGTGAGTCAGTATATACATGATATGAATTATTGTGGAGATGTGATAATGATAATGTGATATGTGAGATAAATAATGAAAGTATGATGTTTGAAGTTTGGTTGAGATAGGAATTTAATTTATGAATATAAATTTCTTTAAACTCTCTAGCTTACCCTTATTTTTGTGTGGTGTTTGTTTCGTTTTTAAATCTACCATGATCATGCATTATATGTCAGCAGAGAATTTGACAGATGGTGTGACTCATCAGTGAGTTGATGGAAATGTTTTATTTTATTTTATTTTGTGATTGTATGAAGATGTTTTTATTAAATCTTATGTAAAGAAGTATTTTTTGTAATACTCTTATGAATGTATGGAGATTTGTATTTTATAGAATTTCTATTCGATAGAGTTTCTATTATTTGAAAAATACGGGATATTATAGGTATTGTAAATTAAATCATTTTATTCAATAACTAAAATCAAAGTAATTAAAATTTAAATATCTTAACTTTTAACTTGGCAGTTGAGAATCATTTCGAAAACATGAAAAAAATACCATTACTAACAGCTGAAAAAACGAAAAGATAGATAAAAATGAAGAGCAATGAGATAAAGATGATGTAGGTGTATACTAGCAATTGAATTAACTCTAAGTTATAAACTTCTCAATAAATACTTATAGAGTACAAAATAGAATAAAAAATTATTCATAAAACTTATCTATTATACTAATTAAGTTGTAGAATCTTTCATATTTGTTTTATCTAAATCAGAAGTTTTGATTTATACAAATTAGTTTTAACTTCTAAAAAGTTTCTTTTATTCTTTTTTTTATAAGAGTTTTAGAAAAAAAATCCTGTTCGTAAATATTGGATGAATGCGTGCAAAGAAATTTGGTGGATGTGTAGAAAAAATTTGAATATATATTTAAAATTAAATTTGTAATATAAATATAAATATGAATCACTTTTAAACATTTAATGTGAAAAGTTTCAATTTAAAGATAACATTATTGTTAACCAATTTATCAGCAAGTATATTGATTTCGCAAGTAATATAGACAATAAGTTCAGTATCGTATCCTCAAGGAACATATTGTATAATTGAATATGTATAATGACATTGTGAGTAAAAACAGTTAATAAAGATGGATTTGATTTTGTGTTGTAACGCTTAAAACTTAACAGCAACCAAATGTAAAGTGAGTGAAATAAAGATGATTAAAAGTCTTGGGATTGAATTGTCACTCTTTTCTTCTCATACAATCATAATTAAGTAATCATGTCATCTCATTTAATTACCCCTCCCTGCAAATAAAAGTCTTTTCAACCTGATTCCTCTAGGATTGAAATTCATAAATTAAAATACCTAGCTCTATTCCTAGTTACTAGATTAATTCAATCAGCATTAAGAACATTTTCAATGTACAGTCATTACGTTATACTTTATCCCTGAACGTATACATGCAATGAGTTAAACGTTTAGTTCCAATTTCAAATAATGTTTTCCAGTCAAAATGAGAAATCTAAGATATATAAATGTTAAATGAAACGTTAACAAAGGTATTTAAATTAAATGACATAAAAACAATATTAAGAGTGCATGTGAATTTGAGAATTTATATTCAATCCCAAGAAGAAGAGAATTAGCTACACATAGTAGCCATGAAAATACAAAAGAAGAGGAAAAGAAAGATCTTGGTCACGATGGCGCTAGGAGAAATTTCCCACAAGTGGGAGATGATAAGTGATAGATACCCTCTCCCATTGACCTAGCTCTCTTTTTATAATGTTCGCCCCTAGCAATAGGTCAATTTGGGTTGTTATCTCGTGATTCACTCTCCAACAGTTGCGCTTGGAATTAGGGCTTCATAGAATCTTTAGTTGGATTTTAGCCCAGGCTATCTTCCTTGCTCAAGCGAAAAGTCACTTATGCCTCTTTTCCTTCAATTTTGCACCCCTTCTCTTTCTTCCTTCAATTTTAACCTAATTCTTCACAAAATCCGCTCTTTGCAACATAAAATCAATTAAATACGAAATAACTAACAAAATCTCAAATTTAAACAAAATCAATCAAATAAAATCTCAAATTAAAACAGAATTAATAACAAAATCACACCAAATCTTCCTAAATCAAACTTATAATTAATCGCTATCAACAGTCTCCCCACTTAGCTTCTTGCTTGTCCCCAAGCAAGACATTCAAAACCAAATCTTCCTAAAATCTAAAACTTACCACACTAGAAAAATCATTAATAGTGACTAAAAAATCGGTCACTAAATGACCAAAGCATAGCGATCGATTTTGTGACTGATTCTGTAACCGAATCTGTGACGGATTCTGTGACCGAATCTGTGACCGAATCTGTGACCGATTTTGTGATCGATTATGTGACCAAATCTGTGACCGATTCTGTGACTGATTCTAAAAATATTTTTAAAAAATTTTCAAATATTATTTTTATTAAAAAAATATTTTAACATCTATTATTCCTATTATTACTTATCTTATTCTGTGACCGAATTTGTGACCGGTTTTTTTGGTTACTGATTCGGTCACTGATAGTGACCGATTTTTTCAGTCACTGATTCGGTCATCGATAGTGACTGATTTTTTCGATCACTAATTTCGGTCACTATTTGGCAATTTTCTAGTAGTGTATGTGCAATTTTCAAGCCTTTCTCAATTTCAAACTATCACCTGCAATTTCATATATCAGAATTTCAACAGGTCAATGTTTAGATAACAAAATACAAATCTTGACAGGATACTCTTACTCACACTTCTCACCACTGTTTCACTCTTAAATAACATACTACTCTCGATCAAAAGTTGCTAATCATTTATCAAAACAAATCAACCCTGCAATGAATAAGTCAGAAGGTCTTTCAAACTAATATAATGTGGCCAGGCTACAAGGAACTTTTGATCTTTCTTGTAACACAAAATGCACAAATAGCTTTAAAAATTATGGATACAACTCAACTAAGAATTAGAGATCTAATTCAACCATGAATTCCTTATCTGCCTTTACTTTGAATCAATCTGTGTCTGTTGTATCATTTGATTTTTGCTCAGGCTATGGTTGTAGCTTACGCAACTTGGTGGCTCTTCCCTGTGTACCCGTTTTTATTTTTCTTTCATCCTTTCAGATATAAAATAACAAAATCTGAAATTCATATTTATTAGTTTTTTTTTTCATGGTGGGTAAACCATTACAAAAGCCTACCTTAACCCCCAAAACAGCCACAATCCTTTAAGCTTCAAAATCCCCTTTTCTTCAAGTTGTACCACAATTTCCTAACTATTCATACTCAAGGTGGTTTTTTTTTTTTTTTTTTTTTTTTAAAAAAACATATAGCTCAAGGTTTTAATAATATGATAAGCACAAATGGGCTTGCAATTGAATTCCTCTCATCTCACCAGGTAGCTTTTTATATTTAACTATTAATACATTCAACATTGAAAATATTGTTTGGACTTTTTTTCCATATATATCCGTTACTCTTTATCATAAATGATAAATATATATTTTTTAATATATTTTCAAAATTTAATTAGTAATAAATCAAATTTTCAATAATAAAATATACCAAATATAATATAATTTATATTGTTTTCTTTATTATTTATAATATAAATTGATTGAAGAAAAATATTTGTGTCGTTCTTATACAAAATTTTGTCATTGAAGCCATTTTATATATTTTTATTAATTTATGTGTACAAAATAATTAGGCAAACAAATTTTTAATTTAGAGATTATTCAAAATAAAATATCAAGAAAAATAATAGATTAAATGACATGATAGTAAATATTAACTTTTTTTTTATTTATAATATCAATATTTACACTTAATGATGAATTCCAACCCAATGAATTCCAAATCCTGTATAATTCATGGTAGAAATGTAGGATAATAGGGAAAATAAAATCAATCCTAAATTCTATGTTTTAGCTTGTCACTAATGCATAAAGGATTTTGTCCAATCAAAACTTCACAACCAATTTCCTTCCAATCTATTTTGCATGCATGCATATCTGGATATCTATGTATTCCACAAAAAGTATCCCCACAACGACATTGGAATCCTAATAATCCAATCTTCTTCTTGCAACTCTTGCATCTCTTTCTCCCATTTTCCTTACTCACATCACAGACAGAAGTCATATCATCAATCATAGAATTTTTAGAAGTACATGATGTTAACTCCTCGAAATAAAATTGTGTTATTCATGTTATCCGTTTCACACTCCACACCCTTATGACCCTTTGATTTGGTGTTGTTTCCTTTGAGATAAGTTTTGTAACATTTTGAACAAAGATTCTTGTTGATAGCAGAACCGTAGAACCCACAACCATTAGCACAAAGTGATGTAACTATATTGTTTGACTTAAGACAAAACTTTGAAGATATATTAATTTCACCTCACAAATTTGAAGCCAGTGAAAGATGTGTGCAACCATCGAGAAACTTGAAGAGTATTTATAACTCAAGAATAATAATAAATTTTTAAATAAATCTTATCTAAATCAATTATCCAAAATACCATACTAAAATATAACTTTTTGATATCAAAGATTTTATCAAATTAAACAAAATCCATAAAAATAGGGATTATATCTATATATATTTATATAAATAGGAAATGTTTTTTAAAAGGTATAGTAATAATTATTAAGTAACATTGGAAATTTTAAGAGAAATATTATGTTTTATGACTATTTAAAACTGATAATATATTTAAAGTACTAATATGTTAATATTAAACGAATAAAAAAATTATTTCAAATCACCTCAAAATCATAAATTATAAATTCAAAATTTTAAATAATATGTAACCTAACCAAAGCCAATAAAACTTAAAGTTCAAGGACTTTTCAGTAATTTTGTTTAAGAAAATATTTTATAAGTTTATTTATTTTTCTGTCGTGAATAATCCTTCTCACTCTTATTTTATTTCTTGTTTTATATATATATATATATATATA
>Ga0209489_104801_pt1 | contig 24442 bp, 16 predicted proteins | sample SiratrowhiteBW_FD_187527 | JGI IMG/M metagenome (GOLD analysis project Ga0209489, IMG submission 187527) | Root nodule microbial communities of legume samples collected from California, USA - Siratro white BW (SPAdes) (version 2) | ecosystem: Host-associated > Plants > Roots > Nodule | place...
GAAATATAGCTGGTCAGAAAAGTCTCAGGGGGACTAACCCTGTCATACATGATTGATGATTCATTTGTGTGGGGGCTGTGTGGATTCACAGTTTGGAGATGTATGACAGGTGCATATCTCGGGGTCCATTCAATGCACAAGTCTTCCGGAAGTAGAGTCATGTTTGTAGTGTGTTAAATTCTTTTATTTTGATGATACACGAAATTGAATGTTTTTGATTTGTTAAAATTTGGTTAGCTTACCCTTTTCTTTGGTTGTATTGTGTTTGATTCTCTATCTGTGATGATCGTGTCTTGACACGGGAGCAGATAGTGCTGTAGATGGATCTTTGGGAGATCATCTAGGTTGAAGGATGCTGTTAGAGATAATGCATTATTTTGAAAAAAAAAAACTTGTATATGATATTGTAAATATGTTTTGAAATTCCAGTTTAGCTTTATTATGTAATTTTGATGTATGTTAACTATGAAATACTGTCAGATACACATGATGATAATACTTTAACTGTCATAGTAGAAACTTTAATTTTGTGGGGTGTTACAGATAGTATATATTGAATGATTTATATCACTTAAAAATATAATGAAATTATAATATAAGTGTTATTCTATTTTAAATTAGATTTCAATTTTATTTTTTAATAGATATTATTATATAATAAATTTTGAGAAAAATAAATAAAAAGAGAATATTTTTGGGACAAAAATAAAAAAGAATAAGCATAGAAATTTTAAATTTTTTAATAAGAGTCAAAAGGTTATACATTAACTATCATTTAAATTATGTTCGTATATTCATATAATAATTACTACAAAAATCATATCAACACTACTTCATTATAACAATGCAAAATTGATTTACACTACATTATAAAGATTATAATTGTAAAACATTATAAAGATTTAAAAAATAGTGAGTAAACATATTAAAATGCTACATATATCATAAAAAAAATTAACATATATTTGTTTGTAGTCTTATTTAGGATAATAGAACGTGGACAGAATTGGGTGAGTGGCCAATTATTAATACAAACAAAACTTCACAAGACAATGGTCGTACGATACCAATAACCTCAAACACACTCACTTTAATACCAATTGTTGATGAAAATAAAGAGGATCATAGAAAGATTGAATCAGACATTTATGAAAAATTGTAGTATTTAGAAGTACAATTGAATAAATGACAGGACAATGGAACATGAGATTTGGTACAATACAACTGCTACATGCAAATAGAAACTGAAACAGATGTTAACAGCAGAAAGTAAATTAGAGGCAACATTTGTCACCTTTGAATAATGACTCGCCAAGATCATGATCCTACAACAAGATGGTGTTGGAAAAGTCCAGAGTAAAATATCCCAAAGATCAAATAAGAATGTGATATGAGTCAGACACATACAAGATATTGAATTTGTGAGTTTTTTTCCACATGTTGTTTAACTTTTTTATTTTTACTCAAAGCACGACTAAGGACTAGGTTCATACTTAGATACCTAACATATGAATCTAACATATGAATGATACATAATCTTCGGTTATACAACAAGGATTTTCAGTTTGAGCTTTGCACTCATCTACTTCTTGCATATCTTGAGGTTCAAGTGCACTGAACATTCATATGATTACTTGTCCGTTGATAATTATGCAGGGAATGTGAGAAATCTTGGGTCAATTCTTCCCTCCGTGGCCACAACTTGCTTCTAGTGATGGACATTTCCTGATGCTCAATACTGAAAGAGTGGAAGGCAATCCCTCTTCAGGTAAGGATTCAAGTTGGCGAGAACCTAGAATCTGAAGCTGTTCAAGAGAGGTTAGATGCTGAAGCCACTTCCCATCCAAGCATTTCACACCACGAATATCATATATGCATAAGGACACAAGAGAAGTAGGCAACAACGGCATTTTGGTCCTCATAAACGCATTCAAAATTTCATCACCTCCAATACTCAATGATGAAAGACAAGTGAGCCTCTGCAAACCCCAATTACTGATAGTTGTTGTTGTCAAGAAACTCCCTATGCTACAGAGTAAAACAGCGTAGCCTTATAGGCAGACCCTCCTGGGCAAAAGACTCAAGATTTGGAAGACCATGGATGTTCAATAGTTGAAGGGAAGCAAGAGTGTTGATTGGTACAGGGAGTGAATTGAGCTTGTTACAAAAGCGCACTTGCAGATGAGTGAGGTTAGGAATGAGCAATCCACCCGCTGGAAATGAGTCAAGTTCATGACAAGAATTTATGGTCAAATCTTGAAGAAGTGAGAGCCTCTGGGAAGAGTTTTCTGCGATGGAAATAGATTTCAAATTCTTACAACCAGATATGTCAAGAGTTTCTAGAACAGGAAGGCAGCCTAAGGTAAAGGAAGTCAATGAATCACAGCTACCAGATATTGTTAATTTCTTAAGTGATGTGTAATTGTTCAAGGATTCATGAGGCAGGAATTCTAGCTTTTCACAATTACGTAAAGTGAGAGATTTCAGTGCTGTGGGAAGACCATCTCTAAGGGATGCTGGTGAGGTAATGTCTGAGATAATCAAGTCTAGGATGTAGCTGGTGGACTTAAGCTCAATTGAGGGATGAAGATGGTTTTGTCTGAGTTCAGGACATACTATTGGAAACAGTAATGGACAACCTGATAGCTCAAAATCAAATGGAAAAGGAAGGTTGGTGGGTAAGGTTCCTTTGAGTTTGGGACAATTCTTGAGAGAGAGATATGATAGGCTAGGAAACTCTATGGTTGTACCTCCAATCATGTTCCATTCTTCCACTCTAGCATCCCCTCAAAGCTCAAAATCTCCAAGGAGGGAAATGGTTGAAATGAAGGTGGAGTACTTCCATAGAATTCAGTATCAACAGTCTTCACTGATTTCATCTCAGAAATGTAGAGTTCTTTGAGACTAACTAATCTCCCAAGGGGTGGCAGTGACCAACAATGATCACAGCCACTCAGGCACAAGCTCACCATGTTACCAAATGCAGTATCACCTAACCAATTTGGAAAGCTGGTTCCACCATAGGACTTGATGGTCAGTTTCTTCAAGTTTATTGGAGGATGCAGCTGCTCAAGCACAAGCCTTTCAATTTCTGTGTCCTCAGTAGTACCACTATCCCATTCTAGTGCTAACTCATTTATTTGTTCTCTCTTCTTCAAATTTGCCTGGAAAGCTTCAGAGGGGTCAACTACATTTTGTAGCTTCAGAATGGAAAGTTTCCCTTGTAGAAGGGGAAAGTTTTTCAGCTCTCCAACCATCAATCCATCTTGTGGCTTACTGATGACAAATGTGGACAAGGTTTGAAGACTTTTTAGTGTGGCTATTTGTTTAGGCATCTTCTTCAAATTAGTCTCACTGTTGTCTAGGTGCTGTAGATTTACCAAATTTCCAATGTCCTCAGGCAATTCAGTGAGTAACCAACACTTGGACAACAACAAAGTCTGCATATTGTATAGCTTGCATGTTTCATCTGGCAATCTCTGAATTCTAGTGTTAGAAAGATCTAAGTATCTCAGAAAAATCAACTTTCCAAGAGAATCAGGCAACTCAGTGATATTCACGTAGTGTGACAAGGACAACACCCTTAGCTTTGTCATTGCTGGCAACAAGTCATGTACTACCTTGTTTGACAAGTAATAGGAGGCAAAATGACCACTTCTTAACCACCACCATCTTAATGGTAAGGCTATGAAGGAACGCAAACCTTTTGATCCATAAAGGCAATCAAATTTATTGAAAGAGTTATACTCCCCTCTGTTGTATGACAAATGGCGAATTCTTTCAACACTTGCATGTGACATTGGATCCTCACACCTGACACAATATGCAGATGAAATTATTGTGGCTAAACCATTGATCAGGTCATGCATTTTAAAGTTTGCTTGCCCAGTTAGTGACCTTCTATGTATCAGTGACCTTGATACTAGTTCATCAAAGTATTCATCACCAATTTCTTCCATAGTTTTGTCACTTTTGGACTGACATACTAACCCTTCTGCAATCCATAACCGAACCACCATCTCTTTTTCTAACTTGAAGTTCTTTGGAAATATCGATAGGTAAGCGAAGCATCTTTTCAAAGGAGAAGGGAGGTAATGATAGCTCAATAGTAGAGCTGGTAGAACATTAACATTTGGCAAATCCCAAATGTTACTCTTTAGTACCTTGTTCCAATAATCTTCTGATAATCTGGTACGAAGAAGACCCCCCAACTGTTACTGCAGCTAATGGTAAGCCATCACATTTTTTTGCTATTTCTTTACCAATCACTTCTAGCTTGGATTGTTGGCTGCAATCATTCACTCCAAATGCATGTTTAGCAAGTAAAGACCAGCAATCTTCAGTGGTTAGAGATGCCAAACGGTGGATAGGTAAAAAAGTTTGCATGGCTCTTGCAACACTCTCATCTCCAGTTGTGATGATGATTCTACTCCCCATTTTCCCAGCACTAAAAATATCCATCAGATTGTTCCAATCAACATAGCTGCCATCCCATATGTCATCCAACACAAGCAAAAATCTTTTGTTGCTTAAGCTTTGTTGCAATTCCACTTGTAGAATGTTCAGGTTATTTGTATCGTTTGATTTGAAGGTGACAGATTCAAGAATGGTTTTAGTAACCTTGCAAACATCAAAATCATTTGAAATATGTGCCCATGCCTTCAAATCAAACTTCTCTTGTACATTGGGATCGTTGTAGAGGAGTTTAGCAAGTGTTGTTTTTCCAAGCCCTCCCATGCCCACAATGGAAATCACTCCTATTTTACAGCCACTAGCATCTTCTGACATCAAATAACTTTTAAGTTTCTCTTTGTCACCATCTCTGCCATAAATAGTGGATTCATCCACCACAGAACTTGTAGGAGTTCCATGCCAGACACGGCTTGAAACACCTTCTTTTAATTGAAGGATGTCTTTTTGCAGTGCAAATTGTTCTAATCTTTGGAACACTGCATGTATTTTGGAATGAATAGCTTTTTGAAAATGGTTGAAAGGGGAAGAGAAGAAGCTGAGCACCTGATCGGTAGTGGATTGACTCAGAGACTTGGCTTCTAATTTGCATCGCAAAGCCTCAGTGTTGATTTCATCCAACAAATCTTCGGCATCAAAGACAGCTTGTGTTAGCTCATCCAGCCATTCCTTGATTGCAGGGTTGGTGATCTGTTTCTCTTCTGCATCATTCAGCACAGCTTGAAGACTCAGCAGTGTTATTCTAAGCTTTTTCAGGGGCAAAATGTCAAGCTTCTTGCTGTCAAAAAAGTGTTGGAACTCACGGGAAATGATCCTGTTCAACAGCACCTCCACAGCAGCAGAGAGGAAACCTTCTCCCACAAAAGCCATGGCCATAAGTTATTTGGATTCAATATGATGCTAAAATGCAGAATAAGGAAGTAATGTATGCTTCTTTGTGACTTTTATGCCAAGTGCTAACCATGGTTATCAGTTTTACTTTTAAAGCCACTGCTTGACCATTGGTTTTCTTGATAAAACCATGTTACTCTCCAACCAAATTTAAGTCTAGCTCAACCTTTTTAGTTGATATGGGATTTGTGATATATTTCTTTACATCGAGACTGCTCAAAATATTATTTAAAGGTGATTTAATAGTGACCCGATAACAGAATGACCTAATGGCTCAACAATCATGCTATAATAGATTCTGATACCATATCAAAAATAGAATTTAAGCCTAACTCAATCTTACCATATCAAAAATAGAATTTAAGTCTAACTCAACTTTACCAAACCAACTTGTAAAGTGAGATTTTCACTTATTTATAAACTATTGAAATATCTCTTCTCTATCGAGATTTTAAACCGTTACTGTAATTAACTCTTTCACTCACAACATTATTACTAATCTTTTATCCTTTTAATAAGGTGAAAAAACTAACAACCAATAAAGAAAGTTGCTTGTGAGGAATGAACTAATTTACATTTAGCTTATCTACTAATTATAGTTATCAGATATTGTTCCACTATTGTTATATACACACAGCCAAGTTGGTCGATGTGAACCTTTCTTCCTGTAGGAAAGTGAATGAAATATAAATGGAGTTATTTGAAAGGAGAACTCAGTCTTCATTCTCCCTTATGGGCAATTACCAACGTATTAAAGACCACTCATAAATTGTTAGTAACTTCGTTGGTATTAAGGACCACTCATAAATTGTTAGTAACTTCGTTTAGTGAGTTGATTGTAAGTAAAAATTTAACACATAACATTATAAAATATAACTTATTTGATAAATAGGTTTATATATATTTATTAGACAAGTTTACTTGAGTCAGTGTATATTATTTTTAGATATTTGAATATAATAAAAAAAATTAATTTTTAGTTAAGAATTATTCTAAACTATTAATTTTTAAATTCATACAATCAATATATGTTTAGGAAAATCTTTTATTTATAAAATTTGACTATTATTTCATAAATACAGCTAAAATCTGCAAAAAAAAGGATTAAGGTGGGAAAGAGATTATTCAAGTCAACAAAATACTTGGAACTTCATATCTTCATACTAATTTCTTTTACATCCAATTACAGTCTAAATACTATTTATTTTAATAAATTTTCACATAATCTCGTTACAAAGTTATCTTTTTAAACTATCATATCAGGGTTGTATACATCTCTAGTTTGTCAACAGATATTTTTTTCTCCTTGAAATTAGAGGCTCCTTTTGATGGGAAGTCATTAAATGTGCAACTATACCACTGATTGCCAAGAAGTTTCCATGTGTCTAGAAAGAATGAAGCATAGTGAAATTATATGGCATTTGATGAAAAAAAAAAAAAAAAAAAACTCAATGATCTTGTAACACGTAAAACGCCATTCATCTTAATATATATATATATATATATAAAAGTTGTGTTTCTATAACCCTTTATGTCATGTTTAGTATCTATACCAAAATCAGTATTTCTTAATTACTTTTTTATTTATATATTTTATCATTGAACTATTTTGAGGTAAATTTTACTACTCAAAATTTTTCTTATATATTTTCCCATTATTATTTTAATTTTTTGCTACATATATGTTAAATGTGTAATAAAATATCTGCTATTTCTATGAAACAATGTCATCTTATCATATTTTTTTATAAAATTACTAGCGTAAACACATATAATTTTGCGTAAGTGTATATTTCTATTAAAATAATATAATTTAAAAAAATACATAAAAGTTAAATATATTTGTAACAAAAAAATTGAAAAGTAAAGTATTATTCTTGAGTTTTTATATAATTAATGTTAGATATAGATGATAAAATTTTATATTTTACTGCATAATAAAATTATTTTGATTTAATAAAAATCTTATTAAAAGAGAAGACACTAGAAAGGCTAAAAAAGTCATATCCCTAAAGGTATAAATAGCATTTTGTTACCAAATGAAATGTGTGAAAATAAGAAAAAAATATATAATGATAGAGCGTGTGTAAAAAAAAAAACCTTAATTGATAAAGTGTGCAAATTTTTAAAGCTTCATGGTAAGATACATAGAAAAATTTTGATGCCAAAATTTTAAATGGTTATAGTATAATGGAAAATCTGTAATTAAGTCTAAACTTTTAAGCAATTGTTTTATTTTGGATAAATATATTTTTTATTCTGAAGTGCAATTCAACACTTTATATTCGAAAAAGTAGAAAAATATATTGAATAAAATTTTGAAATGAGTGCATATGATAGAGAAGTTCTTAATAAAAATGAATTATTTACTGAATGTCTTAAGGTGAAGGGACTATTTATTATGTCAATAAAAACCTTATCAACATATTAGCCAATTCTCATACAAATAATTTAACGCTAAATATTTTTATTCAATAATTTTTTTTTAATGACAAACACAAATTTAAAATTTTTAAATTCTCAATTCCATCATTTTTTTAATTATTGAATTTTTTATTTAATTTTTATTTTTGAAAATACTCAATTTTCATCAATTTCTATTTTCTTTCATTTTCTATTGAATTTTGATTATTGAAAAAAATAAATCACATATAAATAAGTTATTATTATCATTTTATGATAATAATGCTTCATTGATAAGGTCTCTCCAAAACCAACTGGTTGAAGCTCACACTAATATTAAATCTACCAAAAAAAAAAAAAATTCTTTCCAATCATAGTAATGTTAATAATTATGTTAAACTAAAAAAATAATAATAGATGACGGGTTATTATAGATGTTTAAAATTACCTTTTACTTATAAGAAGAAATTGTAATTACCATCAAATTCTCTAATGTTTTTATAGTAAGAATACATTGGTGACAATAAATAAATATTAAAAGTGTGATTAACATGTTTTTCATTAAGTATCTGTAATGATATTATAAGTTGTAAGTGTAATAAAATTAACATAATACAAAATGAAAGAAAAAAAATTTAAAGTATAACATTTTAGTTTACAGTAAACTAATGTACGTTTTAACAAAATATAATATTGTAGCAATTAAAGTTTAGTAATTAAAAAAATAATATAATGTATATAGGTTTTTACCTATTTTAATTAATAAAACTAAAAGTAGTATATATTGTGAATTATATAGCAAAATTTATAATTCAATTGTTTTTTTATTAATTATGCATGATATAATGTGTTTTCTATTTGAGTATTATATTTGTAAAGTATTGAAATTATATAGTATATATCATTGTTCATTATATTTAATAACAATATTTAAATTAATAATGAAAATATATTTTAAAATAAAATAGGATTAAAGAATATTCCTTTAAAAAAACTAAAATTATGAATTTTAAAAATTAGAAGAAAGTAAAAATAAAGAGACTAAAATCGCTTGAGAAACTAAAAGAGGTTTGGTTCTACCCTGAGCCTCCATCACCGATCAACCAACTGCTTCGCCGCTTGCGCCGTCACTCTCCGTCTGCATCACTGTTTTCCAGCCCGTTAAGAGGTTAAACTCCGTTAACTTTTGATTTTTTCTTCTCTTGCATCACCGTGTTCAACCTTCAATATATGAAGTTGGGGATTGTTATGTGCTAATAGCTGGAAAAAAAAAATCAATAATATAATAAATCTACGAACATATGAAGAATAATTGTTTTTTTATAAATCAATGTGTGTATTGGGAAATGGGTTTGGAATGGATCTTTGTGGGAGAGTTTGCTACAGAGAAAGCCACTGTTGATGTTGTGGGACTGAGAGAAAGCTCTTTCAATTGCGAGAGAAGATGGGCGTGTCTCGTTTTTTCTTTTTTTTTTTTTTCAATTTTTTTGTTGTTGTGATCTTTTTATATAGTTTTATTGTTGAGAATGTTTAATTTAAGCTTGAATTACTGGTAAAGTTGAGATCTTTTTAATGTGGGATCATTCGTGATTGGCCATGCATATGGAATTGCTAGGTTTTGCCAAATTATTTTGGGGTGGACTGTATCCTGATAGCTGTATGTAAGTTCCACCAAATTATTGGGTTATTTGGATGCAAGCTGTGGTAGTTTAAGACAATGTATGATGAAGATATGCTGACACACTGGTATTTGATTGCTCATGTGGAAATTGGAATTGAAATCAGTCAGATGGGAAAGAAATCTTGGACGTTTAGAGTGATAGGATTAACATAAGATATTAGATATGACTAAAGGGGCCAAGAGATGTTGCAATTAATTGTTATATTTGAAGTTCTCTTGTGCTTGAGCTTTTGAAGTAGACGACAAGGGTAGGATTTAGTGGTTGAGTGAAGGAAGCCTTTTTTTATTCTGTGTTGGTTGAAGAAACTAACTGTAAATTAAACCCTTTTCATGAACTAATTTCCCTTTCATTTTTAATTTTATGCTCCCACGAGTGAGAAATTTGAAGCAGTTGCAAGTGTCTAAATTGTGATCTTTGCGTATATGTATTTGTTCTATGTTTAAGGTTGTGGACTCCAGTCATAAGGCTTTCGTGACCATGTTATTTATGGTTATTCCAAATCCTTCATGTGATGTAGTCTGTCTCTTTCCATTCATATGTCCTTTTTTTTTCTCCAGTTTTTCTGTCAAGATGTTTGGGTTTGCTTTGTCTTAAGTTGTGGGATTATAGGATCACTGTGAAATATCAGTAGTTTTGAAAACAGTAACACTGCAGAGCACTTGCGTGAATTTATAGGACGATTTTGAGATAAGATAAGAAATGCAATGTTAATTTAGAATTAGAAGTTAATGTAATTGAGGACATTAATGTCTTACTCAAGGTTCCATCAACAACCTTAAGGCCACTTTAAGAAATATTAATTCCTTAGGAGGACCATTGGTAAGAGGCTAGATGGAATAATTGGGATATGTGCATTCTATGATAAAGACCTGTACATTCTTTTGTTGTGATTTGTTGTCACTGGTCCATCTCATTCCTATAGTATGTTTGGCTGAAGTTTAAGGAGTCATATAAGTGATTTAAAAACATCAATTAAGAAGAAAATATTCGGGTTGCATTTGTTAAAAACACTAATTCAACTGAGAAATGTTAGAATTGGTATGGAATAGAATCCGAGCAGGCTCACACATTACCCTTGTATCATTGGAGAGGGTGTCATGCAGCCTACATACCTTCAACATGACATTACTGTTAATTCTTTTAAGTATTGTAGTATACATGAAAGAACTTGTTCTTAGAGGTAGTTTTAGATTTCTACAAGGTTTGATGATTAAGACTTTTCCTATTCAAGGAATAGTCACTGAAAGAAAAAATGATATACAGGGAAAGGCCATAGAAGGATCTTGGAATCATATCCTTTTATCTGGTCATGAGGAGATATAAAAGAGTCAAGGAGTCCCCAAAGGGTATTCAATTAAAAAAAATCCTTGTCATTTAAATTTTGAAATAAGTTGAAATTCTATGAAAGCCAAAACAAATCTTGGACAATAAAAATTGTGGGGAGGAGAATTTAGAGATTAAAGATGATAAAGGAAAGAAAAGGCACAATTTAAGGGGTATTTCCTACGCATAGGTTGTCCCAAAATTTAGTGACTCTTTAGCCTCCTTCAAGGTAAGCAAGTATTTAAAGGTAGCATGCCCCAAAAATTTCAATTGCTATATTGAGAGTCTCAAACAGTTTTGACATAATTCCTATTTGGATAAAAAAATACTGAAGATTATCTGGTACCACCCCATGCCACATTACGGTATTCAGTACTTTTTATATGCTGCATATTAGTTTTGTAAACAATTTCATCAGTTGCAGTATATAGGATACTGTTAATTTTGATTTTGTGAATTTAGATTTCTTGAGTTGTGTAACTAAACAACCACTTAATTTGCTATAATTTAATCAACACAACCATCTCTTCAGATCTTACTTGAAACGTTTATTTAACATATTTTAGTTACTAATGAATAGAAACTAGATTTACGTGCAATTTATTGTCTAGTGTACTTAAAGAAGAGAACTATCACAGCAAATTAGGATGACATGGAGGTATTCCGGTACCTGCGGCTAGAAAAAAAAAAAAAAAAAATACTGCGTCAGATGACCAACAACTGGTCTAAAAATGCATCCGATCATTTGGAAATATGGCAGTCCTACAAGAGAAAATACAAACTCATCCAAACACTTCTTTCAATATAGGCACATAGTTGTTCTGTGATTTCTTCGAAATTTACCTAACTATGCTATCCACTATTCAAAATGTTTGTTTCATCATAGTTCGAAAGTTAACTAACCTAACTATACTATTCCCATATTGGCCAACTTATTTCTAATGATCTGATCTTGCCACAACCGATTCATTCTGGTGTTTGGTATTTGTTACCACAAGCGCACTAGTCGTAATTTATTTGTTTCACAGTTTTTGAAATTTTCCAATGTTCTAATTTGTTTCAGGTTGTCTTTATCACATAGAAAACAGCATGAATTTTGCAGCATCATTTTGCAGAAGATTGAATATCAAGGAACTTGTGACAAATGTTCCTGTGTATAGAAGCACCACTGGTATAGCCTCATTTTCCTATATTGGCTACTGTATGGTGTCTTTCTAAAGTAAGCTAGACTAATGATTTTTTGACCCACTACTATAGATGTTTCTGGAGAAGGTTTGAGTATGGTGTTCAGGCGTTGGGCTACCAAAAAGTCTGCTGGTTCTACAAAGAACGGACGGGATTCAAAGCCCAAGAACCTTGGAGTGAAGAAATTTGGTGGGGAGGTATTGTTTTTACACTTTTGAGTACTAATTATTGCCATGCAGGTAGAGGAAGTGAGAACTGAATCTTAATGTTCTGGATATGGTTCATTGACTTCATTCACTCATGATGCAACTCTTTTCTTACTATGCAGAGGGTGATACCTGGAAATATCATTGTTCGACAACGTGGCACTCGTTTTCATCCAGGAAACTATGTGGGACTTGGGAAAGATCATACTCTATTTGCGTTGAAAGAGGGACTGGTGAAGTTTGAACGGAACAAGCTAACTGGTCGCAAATGGGTGCATGTTGAGCCTAAGGAAGGTCATGTTCTCCACCCTTTGTATGCAAATGCCTCTGCTTCTGAAGCAAAGGTTGCTGTCTAGTCTCACCAGTGTCATCCATGATAGAAATTTATATCCAGTGATAGAATTCAGCTTACTTTCTTGGCTTATGTGACCACCTAGATGTTCTCACTCTGCCTTAATTTTTACCTTCTTTAATTGAAAGATGTGTTAGTTGTTTGGTTCATGCTCTTTTATTGGAATTATTTAAAAGAATGCTACTTAAACATGCTTAGGAGTTTCTCCTTTTTTGTTTAACTATGTCTGATTATTATTAAGTACAATGGTCTAGTAATTAGCTAGCTAATTCGTAACCAGCCAGTTAGCTAGCATAACAGCATTTACTTTGGTTTACAAATTGTACAAGAAAAGCTTTTGAGGGCCAAAATAATTTGTTAGAGCGCCAAAGGAAGGTGTTTTTGTATGGTATTCAATGTATAAGCACCTGTTCTTGTAACTTTTTACTGTTGTGGAGGGTATTGAATAAGCTATATTAACAATGAAATATTTCTTGTGAGGTGAGTAATGTGTAATAATAAAATTTAATTATTGAATTTAAACTATCTTATTTTGTTCAATAATGGGTTCTTTCATGAACAAAAAGTGTAAAATGGCCATTAATGTTTAACAGAGAATTACATCTACAAAATTAAAATTGGAGTTCAACGGTAAAATAACCGTTTGAATTGGAAAAAAAAAACGGTAATAATATATAGAAAAATTTATACCTTTATTTTCAACATTATCAAGATACTGCAATTAATTATAAGTTATAACAACCTGAAAATTATGTAGATATATACTATAAGAGGGATGCGTATAAAACTTGTTACAACTAACAAATTTCCATCATAAATAGATAGTAGTTGTGTTAAAGAACAAAATTCTACCTTCAATACATAAGATACCTTTATAAAGGTCTTGAAAATTGGAGAGGAGGGAAGTTTATGAAAATGTAAGTAATTCAAAATTTATTCAAAAAATGTTACAGATATAATACCGTTAATTTTTTTATCAATACCATATGCTAATTTTTACTGTAGAGGAAGATGAAGGCCAAAAAAAATATAATTGGAATCACAAGTAGGAGTAAAAAGGTTCTGTCTTTAGAATGATAGAACAAACCACATTCAAATATGATCGGACTGAGATATGAAGTTACCATTAGGCTCTCAAGCAAGTTCAACTAAAGGCTTTTAGCATAACATGTGAAAGTTTATTGATAGCTTTAATGTTTAGTGCACTCATGGACTAAAGTTGACACTTTTGAACTTTTGGGTTTGACAACTAGCTTTTTTTTTTTTTTTTTTTTTTTTTTTTTTTTTTTTTTTATGTACTTTTGTCTTGTTGCATTCAAGGCTCCACCAACTTTTATATTTAATTTAAAAAAAAAAATTATAGACAACTTGTATTGCTCTATTATGGAAAAGATTCCTATTCATTTGAAATGACTTCATTACAACTAATCACTGCTTGATGCAATTGTAATTAATATTGATTTCATTAAACAAGAAAAATAGGTATTTTCACTTAATATAATTTCATTCATCACAACTATTTCAATATAATTTTCTTGAACTTGGAATAACATTACATAGTTACATATTATAATTGCTTTTCGGTAAAAGTATGAAACAACATAATTGTAAATACTCAAGACAACAAAATAGCATATATTCATTTTCCCCAATTTTTTCTCTACTGCTTCAACTTAGCATTTTCCCTAAGCAATTCCTCTATCATTTGTTCATCAACAAAACAACCCTCTTCTTTTTCTGTTTGTGGATTTAGTTCAATTTCAATTTCCACTTCATCAACCCATTGCAAGTAGTTAGAGTGGGAATGAGTCTATAATCAAAATAACAAACCATTACAACCAAAACTATATGGACTAAATTCAATAGCAACATTAGATTTTTTTATTCTTTGGTTTCTACATCTCCAAAACATTCTTCCTTTCTTCTTCCATGGTGTTTGCTTTTAGAAGCAACAATATTCTCCACAACCACACAATTTTGGTCTTAAATGTGAAGACGAAGTTGTTGTTGAAGATTTTGATTCCCAGTTCTTCAGCATAGATCGAGATGAACAACATTAGAATTTCATTACACAAGTTTAAACTAACAATTTTTAGGGTATGTCAACCTTTTGTTTGAGACATTGAGAAGAAGATGAATAAGAAACCAAGTTAGAGTTACCAGTTGAAGAAAAAGAACAAACCTATGAGTGTGAAGGTACCAACTAAAGAAAAAGGACAAATATGTGGATGTGGAGGTCTTATACGAAGAAGAAGGACAATCGTATGGAGGTTTGGAATACTAAGTAAAACCCACAAATCACACAAAATCATGTAAGTTTTATATTAGAGTCTACGTTAGAATTTTATTTGTCACATGGCAAACTCGTTAACATCTTGCCAAGAATATTTTACATGACTTCATAAAGTGCAGAGATGTAATAGGTTTACACTTTTAGTTGGGAATGAAACATAATTCTTCATATCCAAGAGCTAAAAAAATATATTTATCCCTAGGTGTAATAAAGATTAGTTATTATTCTAATTAGTTATTAATATTGTTATTACTAAAAATAACTTGTTAGTAAAATTATTCATTGTTCAAACTATTTTTAAGTGCAAGTAATTGAAATTAGTTTTTATTCAACTTTTCTTTATATATTGATCATTATATGTATCTTACATCTCAAATGTGCAAATTTGCAAATTTTCATTTAAAATAGACACTACTATTTATTCTTAGATGAGTATGAATAGGAATGTGCATATTATATAGTTTATTTTTATAATTTTTGTGGAATCCTTGTAGCATAAATCATATAAGGTGTTTTGATAAATGATGGTGCTTCTTCTTTTAAGTTGAGTGGTTATTCCTCTTTTATGTTTTTTAACTTTAGAATTTTATGAAAGTAATTGAGTTGTGTGATAATTTGACTTTTTCTAATATATTTCTAACTACTGATTAAATTGGATCTACTTCACAAGAAATACAAGACATTGAAAAAAGAATAAATAAATATTGACCATAATATCAAAAGTGGTTAATAACGTGGGACAATCACCTATGTAAACAGATGACGTAAGTACACATTCTTACACATTCACTTTTTTTTATTTTTTTTTATTTACACCCAATTAATGTTTCTCTTTCCAACAATATAACATGTCATGGAAGGTTTAGTAACCTATGTTATATCCTCATTATTAACATGTTAAATTTTATTTAATTTTACATCAAGATTACCAATACTATATTGGTCAGTTTAATCTTCCATCATCTCTAATATTCAAATATATGGATTATCATCATGACAACATGCTATCTTTGTTTCAACGAGTTAACAACACTTATAATATTTTTCATAGTAATTCAAATCTTTTTTTTACCTCATCCAATCAATATATTATTTTCCATTAGCATCTATATTTTTTGTATTAATAATAATTTGTGTTTATTTTAGTTGGTGTCTAATATTTTTTTTCTTCTTTTTTTTATTTTCTAAAAAATATTAAATTCATAAAAAAATTAATCTAATAAAAAATTTTGCATTAAAAATAAAATTATTCCCAAAATAAATAAATATTGTATAATGATTAAGAAATAACTTAGTATCATCAAAATAAAAATTAAGAAACAAACCATAACATAAAAAATATAAAAACTTAAGAACAAGTCACCTAGAACAAATTTAAAAAAAGGTTGTGCTTAAAATACAACTTTTATAATAAAAATAACATAAATATGATTTCCATTAAAAAAACAATTAATAAATAGTGCATGTAAACAGAAATTCTTAATACATTCATTGTAAAAATAATGTTTACAAAAGTCATATATAAAACTTTTTTTTTTCAAAATTTAATATTATTTAAAAAATAGGAAATTTTGAATTGGATAAATTTTCCTACATGCGTGTCTGCCGAGTACAATGCAGATCGCTAACATTGAATGTTGGAAGTATCACATGCCATATACTTCCCTCCAACTTTCCCTTTCAAGAGTTCCGTGGAAGGAAAAATAATTGACTTTTTACAAATATTTTATATTATAATATTTTTTAATAAATTTTATATTATAATTGTTTAGGTATGAGAAAAATCTAACTTTATTCAATAGTTAAGTTCAGAAATTGGTCTGTTTAAGGAATATGGAAGAGAATATCAAAAATCAAAAGGTAATTATCCTGCTTCTTACAGTTTATTCTATAATATGAATATTGTTTCTATAATTTTATTTACACAAAAAATGCCTTGAGAATAATTTTTGTCATTAATCAAAATTAAAAATAATTTATAAATTTTTTCATTCAAATCAATCATCATATAATATTCTTTACTCAAAAACAAAGAAATTGAACTCTACTTTTCTATTCAAGATTATTCTCTCAATTCTCATCTCGATCTTACTCTTAGATATATTAATACGTTTTTTAACTAATTTTCTTGACAAGTTGACAAAATTTCATTTTATTAAAATTCAAGAAACTATTCATCAAATCTAGAAATAAAAATATACTAGCAAAAAATATTATGTATATAATAACTCTTAATTAATAATATAAATTTCCTCTAGAAATGTTGATGACTTTTCATTTCTTCTCTATCATTTGGGTCACATCAAATTTAATTCATCATCATGTTTTGCTTTCATACCTGGTGACTTCCTGGAAATAATCTCTCTGACTAATTGGCACTAGTGAAGAAATTGTGTCCTTAATAAGACAAATTCAACCATATATTTCCTCTAGAACCTCGCAAACATCTCGAGATATATAATTCTTCAAAATGAAAAAAAAAAAAAAATTTATGGTGCCAATTAGCAGATTTAAATGATTAACAATTTAAAATATATATTTTTCTTTCACAAAAAATGTATATATTTTCTTTTCATTAGATAACATAAGTATCTATTTAATGTTGTATATTGACGTCCCCATAATCTCTTTATGAAATAAAAATGCATAAATTATACCATTTTCTAGTATATAATTTTCTAGTCCAAATTTTAATTTTTTTCTTTACTCTTTTAATATATGAAGACATGTTATACTTTATTTTATTTTAATGTAAATGAACAGAGTTTCCTCTCCTCTAATTGTCATTAACGGTTTTGACATTTTGTTTTTATTTTTTCAAGAATAATTATAAAATATAAGAATTACAAATAAATATAATATTACAAACGAAATATTTTGTAATATATATATATATATATATAAATTAATAAATGTCTTGCATTTAGATACATGCTATATATTAGTTCTGTCATACTTTAAAAATTAGAAAACAACAAAACTAAAGAAATAAGAAAAAGAATAATACTTTTAAAAGAATGAAGAATTTTTCCTTGGACAACAAGTGACAACAACATCACGTGCCATATATCTGACTTGATTCAGACAATATATCTTCATTTCACTTATATCCGACACTGTCATCTAAATTAAATTCCTCAACATTCACGTTTTATTATTTATATAATTATAAAAAAATATTTAAAGCTCATTTAACAAAATTAAGAAAAAAACATCACAGAGGGAAAACATAATATTATTGAAAGCTGAATATAAATAATCATTAAAACGTTTAAAACAACCGTAATTAATACAAAGAAACATAAGATAAAACTTGATACTAAGAAACAATAAATAATAATGATGATGATTTTGAGAGTTAAAAATCAAATCTATGAATTATTTTTTAACTATAGGACACATTCAATAACTTTTAATTATAATTTGAAATTGTTACTATTTAGATTAAATTGGGCTCTTGGTGGAACTTTCCGAAGTCATCCATGGCTGCACATGACCAAAAGATTCAAGGAACAGAAACCACAAATAAATATCAAATATTATCAGTATTAATTTGTTATCACCATTATCAACATCCATAGAACTTGAAAGGTCCTTTAGCAACCCAATGGAACCTTCTCAACCTTGCACTTTCTAACCCCTTTCCTTTTCCACCATCAACCCTTTAAATTTCCTACCATAATCACTATCCTGGAAGTTTACCCTTGATTTTGCATCACCCTTAATGTAACTATAAATAGAAACCCTAGTTTCAATATTTTTTAATATTGTACAATTGGGTTTTGGTTGGTTGATTAATTGATTCTTTTGTTGAAGAGAAGTTGATTAACATCATCATAGATACAATGCTAGGAGTTAACAACAACCATGTTGTGATGATGAAGAGAGAGGGGAAGAGCAAAAGGGGTCATAAGAAGGATGTTAAAGTGACATATATCTCAAGCCCTATGAAGGTGAAGACTAGTGCCTCCAACTTCAGAGCCCTTGTGCAAGAACTCACTGGCCAAGCCTCCAATGTTGCTGAAATGTTTGTGGAAGCTGATTATTACAATTGTGATGGTGTTCTTGATGATGGTAAGCAAAAGGGCACAAATATTCAACAATTGAGTAGAACTAATGAAACCTATTTTCATGAGTCTACTTGGTTCAAATCCCTTGATGATCACTTTAGCCACTTGCATTCTAGCTCTTTCATGGAACCACTGAATAAACAACTTCAATGTGAACTCTTCAGCTTTGATATGATTTAGTTGATTTTATCATTAGAAGCAAGAAGAAGAAGTGCCTTTCTCTTATTTTTTTATTCTTATAGGGAGGGAAAGTGGTGATTTTTGTTGAGGAATTTGTTATATATATATATATATATAAATTAAACTTTTCTTATAAGTTAAAATTAAGTGTGCACTTCAAATTTTCCATTTAAATAAGTGTATAAGTTGATTTTCATTTATAAAAGAAGTTTAATTTTTTATTTTATACATTATTGTTAGAAGGTTTATTCAAATTTAACCCTTGTATATATGTATGAACTTACTAGTAGGATACTGAGAGCCACTTTTTAGTAATTTTTATATATTTTTTATCAATAAAAAAATAAATTAATGTGCTTCAATCCGTATAAAAAATGTTGTGTATACAAAAATTAACATTTAAATGTTGCGTATACAATATACATATATAATGAATTTATGAAATTAACATTGAACAATGAATTGTATTAAAAAATCTAAAAGGGATGCAAATGCTTTTAAAGTTCTTATTTATAATGAAAAGAAATTTGAATAAGAAATGAAATAAGAATTATAGTTGTTGACGTATAATAAAAACATGAATGTAACATTAAATGAAAATGATAAGGACAGTTTAAGAATTTTAAATGAGGAAATGAAAAAAAAATTAAAAATGAGTAAGTTCATTACTAAGGATATAAATCAATTTTAAGAAGAAAATCGAATAGAGTGGTGGTTCTTTATTTTGTAATTAACAATTCAATAATTATATATGTACAAATGATTTTAATATCACCGCTAATTATAGAATAAAAAACTTATATATATATATATATATATATAGATTTATGTAAATCAATTATTTAGTTTAACTAGATGACTGCAAGACCCTTGAAAGCTCACTTGAAGTTAACAGGACTACTATAGCAGTTTCTACTTCTTCACGCATCAATTTTTTTTTCATATTTTTTTAAAATATTTTCCTCAATAATATGAAATAGCTCAAACTTTCTTTAGTAAATTTATTTTTCGATAATAAATAATGACAAGTAAAATTCCGACTTGACTTAATTTAGTAACTAGCAAAAAAATAATTGTCAAACCATGTCTTGAATGTAATGTTTGAGAGTTGGCAAAAACATTACATACAAAAACTCTGTAAAAGTCGAACATGAGAATAACAAAGAGAGTGATGCTCTTGTTCACCAATTTCTTGAATTCTTTATGCAAGTTTGTTTTTATGTATGGATAATTTATTTTTCTAATTGTTTTATATGAGTGAAATCTGGCTGTTAAAAAAAAAAAATGAGTGAAATCTATTTAAGCGTATTTCCCACGTGGAGGCAAATCATACCTCGTTTATAAAGCAATGAATTTGACAAAAGTTAGAAAACGACAAGATTAGGAATATCATTTGTTAAGGTTGACTTATATTTAATAATTTGTTAACTTATAATTTTATTATAACTTTAAATTGATAATTAGAGAATTTTATTTTTAATTTTTAACTAAATTTTTATTTTAAAAATATTTTATATTTAATAAACATTAGAAAATAAAGTAAATTAAGAAACATTATAACTAAATAAAATAAAAAAATAATAATAAATATTGGTATTATTAATAAAACATATTTAGTAATATTAAATATATATATATATATATATAATAATAATAATAATAAATAATGAAGTGAATATTTAGATGAACTCGGTTTTAGATGCTCAGTTTAGATTTTGGAAGATGATTTTAGCATTTTGGTTCTGGGTGTTCAATTTGGATTTTGGAAGATGACATTACAAATTCGGTATTTGATTCAGATTTTAGAAAGTGACATTTTGGGATATGACATTAGCAATTCGATTTTGAGTGTTTGGTTTAGATTTTGGAAGATGATCTTAAAAATTTAGTTTTGGATGTTCGGTTTAAATTTTGTGAGAGGATCTTAACAATTAAGTTTTGGGTATTCGGATGGTAGGAAGTCAATATGGATTTTAGAAAGTGAGATTGGGAGATAACATTAGCAATTCAGGTTTGGGTGTTTGGTTCGAATTTTGGGAGTTGATCTTAGCAATTTGATTTTGGGTATTTGGTTTGGATTTTAGAAAGTGAGATTTTCGGAGATGACATTAGCAATTCAGTTTTGGGTGCTAAGTTAGGGTTTTAGGAAGTGAGATTTTCGGAGATGACATTAGCAATTCGATTTTGGGTGTTCGTTTTGGATTTTATGAAGTTGATTCGAATTTTAGGGGATGACATTAGCAATTCGGTTTTGGGTATTCAGTTTGAATTTTTGAAAATGATTTATGAGGTCAGATTTTGAAGACCAATTCTTATAATGTAGGTATCTTTCTAATCCAAGCAGTAATATTTTTACACAATACGCAACAAACGTACTTATGGATTCGTATGTCATCTCCGCAAATCTTTATATGGCCTTAAGCAGTCTCCTAAGGCTTGGTTTGGAAAATTCAGCAGTGTTGTTCAACAATTTGGTATGACTAGCAGTGAGACAGATCATTTAGTTTTCTATTGTCACTTAAGAGTTGAATCTATCTATTTAGTGGTATATGTTGATGACATTGTTCTTATAGGTAATGATAACCATGACATCTCTCACATAAAACAACATATTTGTCACCACTTTCAGACCAAAGATCTTGGCAAATTTGAGTATTTTTTTGGGATTGAGGTAGCACAATCTAACAATGATATTGTTATCTCTCAAAAAAAGTATGTATTGGAGATTTAGAGGAAACTGGATTGATGAATTCAAAATCTATTGAAACACCCATGGATTCTAATGTCAAACTTCTACCTAGTTAGGGGGAGCCTTTTTCAGATCCTAAGAAATATATAAGATTAGTTGGAAAATAGAATTATCTTACTGTCACTCGTCTTGAGATTTCATTTGCAGTTAGTGTGGTGAGTCAATTTCTTAATTCCCCGTGTGTTGATCATTGGAATGCAGTCATTCGTATATTTTGAAGTATATTAAAGGTTCTTCTGGAAAAGGCTTACTATATGGTCATAATAACCATAGTAAAGTTGTATGTTATTCAGATGTTGATTGGGCAGGATCTTCATGTGATAGAAGATCTACTTCTGAATATTGTGTTCTTATTGGTGATAATTTGATTTCTTTGAAAAGTAAGAAACAACATGTTGTGGCAAGATCTAATGTTGAAGCAAAATATAGAGCTATGGCCTCAACTTATTTGGCTTAAACATTTACTTAAAGAGTTACAATTTGGAGAGGCCACTCAAATTAAACTTATATGTGATAATCAAAATGCTCTTTATATTAGCTCAAATCCTGTCTTTCATGAAAGGACTAAAGATATTGAGATTGATTGTCATTTTATTCGAGAGAAAATTATATCTGGAGATATCAAGACTGAATTTGTTAATTCAAATGATTAGTTAGCTGATATTTTTACTAAATCTTTACGGGGACCTAGAATTTATTATATTTGTAACAAGCTTGGTTTATATGATTTATATACACCAGCTTGATAGGAGTGTTGAATATAATGGGCTTAGCCCATTTTTTCTATTAGTCTGTTACTATTTTTATCTACAAATAAATAATCCATATGTGTGTATTTTATACAAGGGATATTAATTCATAATTATTTTCTCATTTATTTTAACACATGTGTTTGAATTTTTTGTGTATGTGATGTACAACTCTTAAGAAAGGACAAAACTGGATCCAAGATCTAGGAAATGCATATTATTGGGTTATGCTAATGATGTTAAGGGGTATCGCCTATGGGATCCCACCGCCAGCAAAGTAGTCAACAACAGAGATGTTGTATTTGCAGAAAATGAACTGCAAAGTGAAGAAAGAAATGACAACACTGCTAAGAAAACTATTACAGTTTCGATAGATGAGAATCTAGAGAAAATGGATCTTTCGAAGCAGAATTTGAGCACAATGAACAAGTACTAGATGAGGTAAATGAGACAGAAGTGCGACGACCATCGTGCCAGACAAGGCAATCATCATGGCATTCAGACTATGTTATGGTAAGTCATGATGCATATTGTCTTCTAACAAAAGAATAATAGCCAACAACTTTTCTAGAGGCTATGCAAAATTCAAATGCTTATATGTGGATGACAACAATGCAAGAGGAAATTGAGGCATTACATAGGAATCATACTTAGGAACTTGTTGCACTTCCAATGGGTTGGAAAGCCATTGGTAACAAATGGGTTTACAAGATCAAGCGAGATAGTAACAATTAGGTGCAACGATATGTACAAGGCCAGATATTGCTCAAGCAGTTGCGGTGGTAAGTCGATATATGGCAGATCCAGGTAAACAACATTAAAATATTGTTAAGAGGATCGTAAGATACATCAAACAAACCTCGAGTATTACATTAGGTTTTAGAGGAACAGAGCTCATTGTAAATGGATATGTTGATTCAGATTTTTCAGGTGATCTTGACAAACAAAAATCTACTACAGGCTATGTGTTCACACTTGCAAGGGGAACTGTGAGCTGACTATCTAAGTTACAGATTGTTGTAGCTCTATCTACTATAGAAGTTAAATATATGGCAGTTACGAGCGTACAAGGAAGCCATTTGGATCCAATGGTTAATGGAGGAATTTAAACAGAAACAATAGAAGATTGTTGTGTATTATGATAGTTAAATTGTCTTGCATATTGCAAGAAATCCAGTTTTTGATTCTAGGACAAAACACTTCAATATCACTTTTCGAGAAGTAATAGAAGAAAGATGTGTGGATATGTTGAAGATTCACACTAAAGATAATCTAGCATATGCTATAACAAAGTTAATCAACACTAATAAGTTTGAATGATGCGTATCCTCTTATGACCTATTGGATATATGAGCAACTCAAAATCTTGATATTTTGATCATTATACTAAAATTATCTTTAAGTAGAAAATTAGTAAAACTAATTTTGTGAAAAACTAAATAAAATGAAAGGAGAGTAGCTTATAACCATATGACGGTAGAAAGAGAAGAGTTATACTTCTAACTATGATGATTAGCCTTTCTTAACTCATCATATATAGTAAGAAATTATTGTATTGCTTTTCACGGATAATGAATTTCTATTTTCTTCCCTTTTATATTTAAGATTATACGTTTGGATCCCAACAATAAATAGTTTATATATTTTATTATATATGAAGATAAATATATGAAGACATGTTATACTTTATTTTATTTTAATGTAAATAATTTTTTTCAGAATTTTCCTCTTCTTTAATTGTCATTAACGGTTTTGACATTTTGTTTTTACTTTTTTCAAGAATAATTATAAAATATTAGAAGTACATAAATTTAGTATTACATATTAAATACTTTATATATATATATATATTTAGATACATGCTGAACATATATATTAAGTATTTTATA
>Ga0209489_104804_pt1 | contig 24425 bp, 15 predicted proteins | sample SiratrowhiteBW_FD_187527 | JGI IMG/M metagenome (GOLD analysis project Ga0209489, IMG submission 187527) | Root nodule microbial communities of legume samples collected from California, USA - Siratro white BW (SPAdes) (version 2) | ecosystem: Host-associated > Plants > Roots > Nodule | place...
TTACTCTGTAATAATCAATTTAAAAATTCGCGCGCCAAGTATTTATAGACCAACTGTCATAACGGTTTCAGTCGACTGAATCACAGTTTAGTCGACTAGATTTTTCTCAGTTAGTTATAACCGTTATTTAAAAAAAAATCAGTTTTTGCTTTTATCAATTTTTTAAATGTTTTATTTGTTTAGAAAAATTATTAAAGAGCCCTTCTTCGATTGAGATCATAACCCTCACAAATTTGAACTTCAAACTTACTCCCAACACATTTCTAGATCCTAGATTCAATTCTTCAAACTTCAAGAGGTCTTCACCCATCCATCACATGATCTAGAGCATCTTCACTTGGTTGAATTCATCAAATCACTGCATCAGTCCACTGGTGCTAACAACCTTCCAATAAGATAAACCAAGTATTGAGAAAAATCCATTATCAGGACATGCAGGCCCCTCAACAAATGCAATCACACGTGAAGAAGGTCGGGGTTTGATATGAAGAATTGAAGAAATCAGGAGTCCGCTCAAGGATGTGTTGACAATGGTTTGTCATATGGTTTTATTAAAATTTGTATACAAGCCAAAGGATGCGTGTGGATTCCACATCAATATGGAACATACATTGATGAATGTCCTGAATTCAAAGAGTTTTTGCAAGACTTGATAAACCGTCACATGATACAAGTCTACCATCAAAAGAAAGAAGAAGAAGTGCTCGTCGAAATGAGTGAGGAACCATATTTATTAGGACCAAAACCGCAAGTAATGCATTTCACTAGAGAATCACTGGTCCCTTCAAGAATACGACTCGTAGTAATACAGGTTCCATCCCCTTTCCCATATAAAAATGATAAGGCAAACCATGGAAATATGGGGTTAATGTTCTAAAATGGAGCCCTAGTGAGGGACCAGGAAATTCAGATGTTGACAAAGTTGTCGTGAATAACATTTCGGGGATGGGAGGATTGACAAGGGGTGGCAGCCTTTTTGCCCTTACTAAGCTGCGAAATGACAAAGGCCCTGAGAAAGCTAGTGATGGAGTAATCATGGAAAGGGCTAAATCATTTTTGAACGGGAAGACTCTATAGAGCAACCAAGAACTGGAAAGGAAGGATAACAAAGAAATTTCAGACGAGGAAGCCTGCAAGTTCCTGCGGTTTATACAGCAAAGTGAATACAAAGTGGTTGATCAGTTGAAACGCATGACAGGAAGGATCTCATTACTGGAATTGTTAATGCATTCCACTTCTCACTGAAAGCTACTAATGAAGATTTTGAATGGAGCTCATGTTGAGCGAGATATATCTGTGGATCAGTTTGAAGGGATTGTTGGCACATCAGGGCTAACGATTACCTCACCTTTACTGAAGATGAGATGCCTACAAAAGGAAGATGCCCTACAACTTTGCATATATCCGTCAGGTGCATGAATTACGTGCTGGCAAGAGTACTCATTGATAATGGCTCGTCCCTGAATATGATGCTAAAAACCACGTTGGACAAGTTATCTTACAATGGGGCAGACCTATGTCATAGTAATGTGATCGTGAGAGCCTTTGATGGAAGTAGAAGAGAAGTCATTTGTGAAATTTAATTAACTATAGAAGTGGGGTCATGTACTTTTCAAATAGTGTTCGAAGTGATGGATATTCTTCTTGCCTATAGTTGCTTGCTTGGGCGTCCTTGGATACATTTTGTCGGTATTGTACCTTCCACCTTGCATCAGAAGCTCAAGTTTGTAGTCAATGACAAACTAGTCACAGTCTCCGGAGAACAAGATTTGTTGGTGAGTGGACCATTGCCTACTCCTTACATCCAGGCTACTAAAGACGCCTTGGAAACCCCTTTTAGGCCTTGGAGATTGTAGGAACAATGTATGTTGAACCTCTAAGAGTCAACCCATACTTGTCAAATGCGTCATTAATGATGGCGAAATCTATGTTGAGAGAATGATAAAAATATGGAAGTGGACTGAGTAAACGTGGTCAAGGGCCCCTATCTTCGGTTGAGCTGGCTAAGAATAAAGGAAGATATGAACTGGGATACAAACCTACCTTGGTAGACAAGAGGAGAATGATAGAAGAAAGAAAGGAAAGAAACTTGGATGATCGGGCAGGCCACGAGTCAGAGAAGAGAGGAATTATCCTGTGCAACATTAAACAAATTTTCCAGAGTGAGGTATGGATTAATACTAACCAAGTGGCAGCAATTGAAGAGATGCCAGAAGGTGGAGAGCTGAATCTTATGCACCTGAGTCTTTCTGATGCACAAATCAACAATTGGGAGTTTAAAGATTTACCATGGTGTATACAAATAGTGAAATGCAATTTGTTTTTTTTTTTTTTTTCCATGTTTTCTTTTCTCTTAAATAAACCCTTCTTTTAATTGGTTTAAAACTTCGTGTTTTTTCAATTCAGTAATAATATTAGTTCACATTTTTCGTAATAAATTTGTGTCTATGAATTTTCTTTTCTTGCCTATTTATTTTCATAAAATCAAATAATGCAGATACAATCATTTTGAAAATTCAAATATTTCGCATCCAAATTTTGAACTCCCTATCGATGATATGGAAAACAATTATGAAGAGGACTGTGAACCCCCTTTGGAATTGTTGAGGTTAATGGAACAAGAAGCAAGAGAAATAAAACCACATTAGGAGGGTATTGAGATAATTAATTTTAGAGAAGAAGGGGAAGAAAAATAGGTTAAAATTGGAACCAGCATGACAAAGGAAACATGAGATCAGTTATGCACTCTTTTAAGAGAATTCAAAGATGTTTTTGCTTGGTCCTATCAAGATATGCCTGGTCTAGACCCTGGCATAGTACAACAAAAGTTACAGGTTAAATCGAAATGCCCTCCGATTAAGCAGTAATTAAGAAGAATGAAGTCGGAGATGGCATTGAAGATAAAGGAAGAGGTGGAAAAATAGTTTAATGTGGGTTTTCTGGCAATAGCCAAATATCCGTAATGGGTGGCAAATGTTGTGTCTGTGCCGAAGAAGGATGGAAAGGTGTGTATATGTGTCGACTATAGAGATCTGAATTGGGCCAGCCCTAAGGATGATTTTTCGATACCACACATTGATACTTTAGTAGACAACACAGTCACATCTTCACTATATTCACTCATGGATGGTTTCTCCGGGTATAACAAGATTAAGATGGCATCCAATGACATGGAAAAGACTACCATTACACTTTATAGGGCACATTTTCTTATAAGGTGATGTCATTTGGACTTAAGAATGTTAGGACAACGTACCAAAAAGCGATGGTAACTCTTTTTCATGACATGATGCATAAGGAAATTGAAGTCAACGGGGAATAGAAATTTGTACACCTTCAATATCATGTCTTCAACAATTCCATTGGAATATTTTATAGACCTATCAGCTAGCTGTAGAGTCATCCTTGTAGGTCTCACTTCAACATCTCCAATCTTCTTCAGCATGGAGAGAGGTATAAGATTGATGCTTGCTCCAAGATCCATTAAAGCTCTTTTAATTGTGAGATTTCCTATGATGACAGGTAAGGTGAAGCGTCCTGGATCTCTAGATTTCCGTGGCAAGGATTTTTGAATGATGGCACTGGACCTAGCTTCCAGTTCAACTGTTTCCTTATCAGGAATTTTTCTCTTCTTTGTCAATAGCTCTTTCATGAACCTGGCATAAGTTGGCATTTGTTCCAGGGCTTCAGTGAATGGAATGTTAATCTGCAGCCTTTTCAGAACATCCATAAACCTTGAAAATTGCCTATCCTTGTCCTTCCTTGAGGGGGCATGTGGGTAAGGAATATCCCTTACAGGAGGACTTCTCATTTGACTCTCACATTTTTTGTGTTTCTCACTCTTTTTCTCACTCCTTCCACTTTCTTCTCTACTCTTTTCTTTTTCTCCCTCACTCTCATTTTTTTCTTCTTCCACTCCACTCTCTTCAACATTCAGCTTATCACCAATACCTTCTCCCACAACCTTTTCACTCCTTGTTGTAATTGACTTGCAGTGCTGCCTGGGTTGGTTTGGGTGTTGGCTGAGAATTGGCTTCCTTGTTTATCTGCTAGCTATTTGGCTAACTGGCCAACTTGTGTCTCAAGATTTCTGATGGAGGCCTCTGTATTCTTCTGATTAGCCATAGAGGCTTGCAAGAATTTTTCCAGAGTATCTTCCAACTTGGTTGTCTTATCTTGATTTGAAGGGAATTGTTGTTGTTGGTAGGGAGTGTTGGATGGGCCAGCATCCTATTTCCACCCAAAGCCTTAACTTTGATTATTTCTCCACCCTTGAGATGCATTATTATGATAATTTCCAGAAAAGCCACCTTGTCTACCTTGATTTCCCATAGACTGAACCTCTTCTTGTGAAGGATTGACTTGATAAAAGCATTGTCCATTTGAGTGGTCACCTCTACAGAAGTCGCACTTCATAGTTTGGCCTTGATTGGGAGAGGACTGCATAGCCTGTAGTTGTTGAGGCAATTTTGATAATTGCTTTGTGATTGCCTCCATCTGCTGGGTCAAGATCTTATTCTGAGCTAAGAGTGCATCAGAGGTACTAAGATCAAGCATTCCCTTCTTTTGAACAACTTGTGTGTCATGTTGGGCCTAATAGTATGTAGAAGCTAGAGCATCGATGATTCTTGTTGCTTGCTTTACATCCACATCCATCATCGTACCTCCAGCTGCTGCATCCAATATCATCTTAGTATCAGGCCTCAGACCATTGTGAAAAATGGTCAGTTGTGCTATGTCTTCCAAGCCATGGTTTGGGCATCTTCTGAGCATCACTTTGAAGCGTTCCCAAGCATCACATAATGCTTCATCTGACCCTTGCCTGAATGTGGAAATGTCCGACTTGGCCTTGATGAAACGGGATAGTGGGAAAAATCTATGCAGAAATTTTTCCTCTACATCATTCCAGCTTATGAGACTCTGATTGAGATGGGACTTCAACCATTCCTTTGCTTTACCTGCTAATGAAAAAGGGAACAAACGGAGGTAAGCATATTCAGTATCACCTTCTTCAAACCCTGATGAGAACCAAGAGCTGAAGTTTAACCAACCTCAAGCACCTGCATAAATAAATAATTCAAAGGATGCTTTGCAAATTCCAAGTGGACCAATCACCAGGTCAAGGTCCCAAAAACTGAAAGAGGCATTGATTTGGCTAATTCAAGACATTTGAACTGCACAAACAAAGTCTAAGATTGAATTGAAGTCTAATCACGTTCTTAATTTGATATGGGCTGATGAAGGAATTAAATGAAGGAGATTTGGGCTAAAAGTAAATCATTTGAAGAGAAGGGCCCATAGAAAATGCATCACCATATTTAATTTAAGTGTAAATGGGCTATTTTAGGCTAAGGTTAAAATCTGAAGAGTCACCCATTATTTTGTGGACGAATTTTAAATTTTTTTATTTTGATGTATTTTGATTAATTTTCCATAGGGCTTAGAGTAGTCATGCTTAGTAAATTGTGTTTTTCATTTTCCCATTTGATGTAATAATTAGTCATCTAAAAGTGTTCCAAAAAGCTGCTGCTGCATTAAATTTGGAGGCTTCTAGGCTGTTGAAGAGTTTGGTTAGCTTTTTAGAAGCTCAAAGGTCTACTTAAGTAAAAAAAACACATGTAAACAACAACTTTGAATTGGAAATACGAATTTGAATCTCAAAATTTCAGAAGTTAGAGTTTCTCTCTTGAGTTCTTCATTTGGACTTGCAACTTATCAAGGGCTGATCATCCTTGTGGCATTTACCTTACTTTAGGGTCTTTGCCGCGTTTTCTTTTCTGCAAGACAAGGGTTCTGAGTAGATCATCCTAAATTTGAATACTTAGGGATCTTGGGGCATTCAACTACTCTTTGTTGTGGGTTCTGGGGTTTATTCCTAACCGGGTTCACATCAAACCCCATAGTTCCAACAAGCTCATAAAATGTGGCAAGATGAGAGTATGGATCTTCATTATCCATCCCCGTGAATTGGTTTGCACTAATCAGATTGAGGAAAGTTGCCTTCATTTCTACATGTCGAGTGGTAGCAGGCATTGCTATGCTAGAGAAATGTCTTGGCCCTTGCTGCATGACATAATTCCCCAGAGTTCTTCTAGGTGGAGGCGGTGGTGGAGCTCTGTCTCTTTCAGCCGTATTCTCTTCTTGATTTACTTGAATATCTCTGTGAGGACTGGCGGAAGGTTCTTCTCTAGCTCCTTGCTTTGATCTATTTTTCCTTCTACGGTTGTTCTGAGCTGTCTTTTCTATTTCTGAATCAAATTGCAGTTGATCTCTAGGAACTTGTCCTCTCAATAACATAAATCAAGAGCAACTTAAGAAAGAATTAGCACAAGAGGATTAACAAATAACTAAAACAAAAAGAAAACAAAAGACAAAAATAAGAATAAAAGATATTCACAGTACTTAATGAGTTATGGTCTTAAATTCAAAAACAATAACCGTTCCTCGGCAACAACACCGAAAACTTGTTAAGACTTTATTCGGCAAGTGTACCGAGTCACAAGTAATATAGTGAATTAAGTAAAGATGTTGATTCCTCAGGGAATAGTTCTGTTTTAGAATTTCCGCGTCACTACTCAGTAAGCAAATTCAGTTTTAAGATGATTTGATAATAATTTGAGTCAAGAAACATAAAAGAACAATTAAAAATAAGTAACAATTATAAAAAGGAGTTTGCAAGATCTAGAGGGACTCTGGGATTGAACTTCATCTATCTCCCTTATTCATATTTTGGATTTGATAAAAACATACAATATCTGTAACTACTAACAATTGATGCACATATAAAAATCATACACACTGATTCCTCTTATATGAAATTCATAAGGAAATTTCCTAAACACTGATCCCTCAGCTATTTAGTAAATTACTCAGCATTAAGAACAGATGTTATATGCAATCAATACATTGAAACCTATCCCTAATATTCCAATATATTGAGTATTTTCATCTAGGTCGGAAACTCAAAAGTACTTCCCAGTTAAATTAAAGAATTAAAATCCAGACTCTATTGATCAGATAAAATCTAGCATTAAGCACAAGATGAAAATACCAATGAGTAGAAACTGAATATTATATATAAAAATCACCAAAATATGAATGAGTTCAAAAGATTACATTCAATCCCAAAGATGAAGAATTAGCTACCCATGGTAGCCATTACAATCCAATGAAAGGAAGATTGCAAGAGAAGAAGAAAATCTTGATTCTAGTCGTCCGCCTCCGTCCTCTAGATCTTGATTCCTCCCAAAACCTTAAAAATCTCCTTTTAAACTTGGTTTTGGGCCTAGGTTAAGTGGCTTTTCTCTTGTTTTTTTTTCTATTTTAAACTTTTTATTTCTTTTCTTCATGAATCTTCCAATTTATTATTTTCTTTATTCTTTTATACCTGAAATTCCACAATAATTGAGATTAAATGATTTCCGTTAACTCAGGACTCAAAACATAAATTTAAATCCAAAAACTCTAAAATTGGGAGTAATTACTATTTTAAATAACACTTAAACCCACAAGTACTCAATATTTCTCATGTATAAAAACACTCAAAATTGGTACTTATCAGTAGATGACATGATCGCTAAGTCTAATTTTAAGGAAGAGCGTCTAGTTAATTTGAGAAAGTTGTTTGAAAAATTAAGAAAGTTTAAGCTTAGATTGAACCCGACAAAATGTACTTTTGCCGTGAGATCCGAAAAACTTCTAGGTTTCGTTATGAACCAAAAAGGGATCGAAGTAGACCCATACAAGGTTCGTGCAATCCTTGAAAAGCCACACCATAGTATAGAAAAAAGAAGTTTGGGGTTTTCTGGGAAGGTTAAACTACATTGCTAGATTCATTTCCCAATTAACTTCCACTTGCGACCCAATATTCAAGTTATTGCATAAAAATCAGACTGTAGAATGGAATGAAGACTGTCAAGAAGCTTTTGATAAAGTTAAGCCTCTCATTCTATATTTAATAGTATTAGGGGGTCAATTGGTTGTGTTCTGGGTCAACATGATGAAACAAGAAGGAAAGAGCATGTCATCTACTACTTGAGCAAGAAATTTACTGATTGCGAGCGAATATATTCTCCATTAGAATGAACTTGTTGCGTTTTTGCTTGGGCTGCTCACAAATTAAGACAGTATATGCTGAGTCACACAATGTGGTTAATTTCCAATATGGATCATACCAAATACATCTTTGAGAAACCTACTCTCATGGAAAGAATAGCTCGATGGCAGATGTTACTCTCAGGATATGATATACAGTGTGTTACTCAAAAGGACATCAGAGGTAGTGCTCTAGCTAATTGTTTGGCTAGCCAACTCCTTGAAGATTACCAATCCACGCAGCCTGAGTTTTCGAATGAAGAAATTCTGGCTCTTTTCGCCACAAGGGCAATACTCATCTCCCCTAAAAAGCAATACATACCCATGACAGCTCGACTGTGTTTTAACTGTACTAACAATATAGCAGAATATGAAGCATGTGCCATGGGGATTCGGGTCGCCATTGAATTTAAAGCAAAGCATTTGATGGTATATGGTGATTTTGCTTTCTTCATCCATAAGATAAAAGGGAAATGGGAGACTAGGGGACAAAAGTTGCTTCTTTATCAAGCATATATCAAAGGATTGATAGAATATTTTGATACTATAATATTTCATCATATTTCAAGAGAAGATAATAAATTGGTTGGTGACCTAGCTATCTGATCATCCATGTTTGATTTGAATCAGGAGAGGGACCTACTAGTGATCCAAATGAAAAGTCATAAACATCCATCTTATTGTTCTTTTATAGAAGAAGAACCAGATGGTAAGCCTTGGTATTTCGACATCAAGCACTACCTTAAAGGTAAAGAATATCCAAAAGGAGCCTCCAAAAACGATAAGCGTATGTTGAGAACATTTGTTACAAAATTCTTGTTGAGCGGAGATGTGTTATACAAGAGAAATCACAATATGATGCTCCTCATATGTGTAAATGCAAAAGAAGCAGAGCTATTTTAAATGAAGTCCATGAAGGAACCTTCAGAACTCAAATGAATAGATATTCTATGGCTAGAAAAATCTTGAGAGAGGGTTATTACTAGTTGACTATAGAGAATGACTGTTGCACCCATGTGAGAAAATGCGACAAATGGCAGATATATGCAGACAATATCAACGTCTCACCTATGACATTGAAAGTGTTATCCATGCCATGGCCGTTTTCTATATGGGGTATAGATGTCATTAGAGCCATCAAGCTAAAAGCTTAAAATGGACACCGTTTCATTGAGGTAGCAATAGATTACTTTACCAAATGGGTGGAGGCTACTTCTTATGAAAATGTAACAAAGAAAGTAGTGGCGAGGTACATCAAGAGGGAAATGATCTGCAGATACGGGATACCTAACAGGATCATTACTAATAATCCCACAAACTTGAACAACAAAATGATGTCTGAGTAGTGCGAAGAATTCAAGATTCAACATCACAATTCTACACCTTATAGACCAAAAATGAATGAAGCGGTAAAAGCGGTAAACAAGAACATAAAGAAAACTATCCAAAAAATGGTAGTGACATATAAATATTGACACGAAAAGCTGCCTTTTGCATTACACGGGCATCTTACTTCGGTGTGAACATCAACTAGGAAAATACCATTCTCATTAGTATATGGAATAGAAGTCATTCTCCCTTTTGAAGTTAAGATCCCTTCTCTCAAAGTGTTGATGGAGGCCCAATTAGAAGAAGCGGAATGGGTTCAAAGTAGAGATGATCAGCTTAACCTCATTGATGAAAAGAGGATAGCATTCGTATGTCATGGACAACTTTAACAAAGAAGAATGAAGAGGGCATTTGACAAAAATGGTTCGCCTAGAGGATTCCATAAAGGAGAACTAGTGATTTAGAAGATTACATCAATCCAAAAATATGATAGAGGAAAGTGGATGCCAAATTATGAAGGCTCTTATGTGGTTAAAAAGGCATTACCATGAGGTGCACTAATCCTCACAAGGATGGATGGGGAAAATTTGCCTTTACCAGTCAACATTGACACAGTAAAAAGTTTTATGTCTGATATGATTCTGTAATGATATGATTTTCCATACTAAATGCTTTTTGATTATCGACTCAATCATTGTACTTTTTCCTGATTCCATTTTGAAATGCAAAATTTATTTTTTTCGTGTTTTGTGTCATAGGAAAAGTATACACCATGGGATTTTCTTTAAGGGCGTTGCAGAAATGAAAAAAAAAAGGTTATGTGTTGAATCATGTTGTGCCTGGACTATTGAATTCATAAGATTACAACTAATAAAGTGGGATTATCCAGAGCAAAGTGTTTAACAAAGGTAAAAGTCAAATTTTTCAAGAAAACATTTGCGGTGTGGTTTTTCATACCGTTGACCTTTCCAAAATCTCCCCAGATAAAAGGATTTGCCTTAATGATTACTATTACCTAGAAAAATTTACACTAGGGCAGAAATGTCATGTTTTTGCTGGTTGGCCCGATGATTAATCTCCAGTTCTTGTCTTCAAAGGCATTAGAAATTAAAAAATAATAATAATAAACATATTAAAAAAAGGTTACCTGTTAGATTGAAAATCTACAAGGACGATCTAGGCAAAAGATAGGACGAGAAAAAAGCGCCACGTTTTGGAAGTCATCAAATTTTGTTTCATTGTTAATCTCTTTGAAAATTAAGCAATCATGATTCGAATGATATATGGTTGTGTTTCTTCATCCAAAACACGTTTACACATCCTTTGTACCCTCTTTGAGTCAAAAATAAATTTTTCTTTCATAATACCTTAAACAAGCATCATCACTATATTGAAACTCGACCTAAGTCCTAGTGGAAAAAAATCATCAAAAGAGGAATATGTGAAAAACTCCTAAATACATAAAAGAAGGAGTGTGTTAAAGGCTCTAAATATATCAAAGAAAAAGTATTCTCAAAATTCCTAAGGGTTATGTAGAAGACATTCATCAAGGAAGAAACATATCAAGAGCTTCTCAAGGGTAATTGAAAAAACAAAAAATAGAAAAAAGAAAAAAGAAAAGAGAAATATGGTAAGGAAAAGGAGAAAATGACGATGGAAAGCTTATCCAGAAAAAACCTTGATTGTTTACAACACTTGGTTGATGATCTTTTTTTCAAAATATAAAATCTAAAAATAATTTTTTGAGTCTTTATATCTTTTTCTTCATCGCCTTTTTAACCCTTGGCCACGTTACAAGCTCAATAAAGTCCATATTAATTGATGACTGATCACAATGATTTTCATAAAGCTTAACTTTGTAATAAGAGGATGTGATTGATAATACGTGCCGAAAAAAAGAAGAAAAGGAAAAAAAAGAAGGAAATTGTTAGAATGCCTCTATTAGAAGGGAGTTACCAACCAACCAGTCTACTAAGAATAAAACATCATAGAAGAAGTAACACTGGGGCATTCTAACAAACTTGGACAATTTGTGTGGGTTTTCCTTATAAAGCCTATTTCCCTATCTGGAACAATCTTTTACAATGACCCTACTTTCATTTAAACATATTCGTTCATACCCTGATAAGCTGAAGTCCACCTAAATAACTCAAAATACCATAACTGGGACAATCCTATACGAGGATGTGTGTTCCCAGTATCCCTCAAATGCCTTTAACTCTCATTTACACCCTTACCATTTACTTACAGGCTCAAGCATGCATCAAAGCAATGTTTCTAAACGAGAAGTTGATAATTGTCCCATGTGGACATTAACTTCAACTTTACAAGGTCTCTTATTTTATTTATTTTTTTTAAAAAAAAGAGAAGACAATGTCTAATGAATTCAATGATTACAAGAAACATTTGATTTTATGTGTTAGAATTTTTTTATGAAAAATACATTTTTGTATATATCCCTTTTGAAAAAAAAAAACCTTTATGAGATTTTCGTACATATATTATTTTTTTTTAAAACTTTTGTATACATCCTTTGAAAATTTGTAATATTTGAGATTTCTATACATATATTGTTTTTGAAAAAATAAAGTTTCTTCATTAAAATTATGAATAAAACACATTTTATGGAAACAACATATTTTTATACATACATTCTCTTTTAGAGAAATTTGTACATTTGAAAATTTGTTGAAAAAAAAAATCATTGAAAAATATTTGAAAATAAAAACGAACACAAAATCTTCATATTATTTAGGCACTTGATTTCCTGTAGAAGCAATATCTTGGCCATCTTTTAAAAAAACTCTTCATGTTATTTAGGCACTTGATTCTCTACAGAAGCAAAGTCTTAGCCATCTTTTTAAAAAAATCTTCATATTATTTAGACGCTTGATTCCCTACAGAAGCAAAGTCTTGACCATCTTTTTGAAAATAAATCTTCATATGATTTAGACACTTGATTCCCTGTAGAAGCATAGTCTTGGCCATCTTTTGAAAAAAATCTTCATATTATTTAGCCACTTGATTCTATGTAGAAACAAAGCCTTAGCGATCTTTTGAAAAATCTTCATATTATTTAGGCACTTAATTCCCTGTAGAAGCAAAGTCTTGGCCATCTTTTAAAAAATTCTTCATATTATTTAGGCCCTTCATTCCATGCAAAAGCAAAATCTTGGCCATCTTTTGAAAAAAAATCTTCATATTATTTAGGCATATGATTCCCTACAGAAGCAAAGTATTGGCTATCCTCATTTCTATTGGCACTTGACCCCTACAAAGTAGGGTCTCAACCATCTTTGGTACGTGGCCCTCTTATCCTCAAGGTCTCGGTCTCACATTTCTTTTCAAAAGAAAAAAAACAAATTGTACGTGATTCTCTCATCTCTGCATAAGGTCAAAGTCATAACCATCATTATATTGTTTTGGTGCTTGACCCCCTACAAAGCAAGCTCTTGGGCATCTTTGGTGGATGACCCTTTCGTCTCTACATAAGGTCAAGGTCATGTCCATCATTATATCTTTTGGACCGTGATTTCCTACAAAGTACGGTCCTGTCCATTGTGCATGCAAACCGGACGAAATTAGTGTTTTCATCTTTACTTATCTTGTATTTTGACAATGTTAAAATCTTAATTTTCAAATTATCCAGTAAAAGTTAAGTAAAGAGGAACAATTGTCAACACCCAATATCGTCCAGACAAATAAAATTCAAAAAATAAAAAATATATAAAATAAAAAAATATTTCTAATCAATGCTCAAAAAATTTAAGTTTAAATTTTATAATCTTTTGTTTTCATTTTAGAGGGGAAAATACAAAAATATATGATTTAGCTTTTTATCCTTTTTTATCATTCTTGTAAAAATATTTTATTTTGCTTCCTAAAAATAAGTAATAAAAAAAATAGTCATTTAATTTAAGTCTAAATATTATTTTTTTTCTTTTATTTTCATTTTAATAAAAATAATAATAAAAAAATATGGTTTAGAAAAAATATTAATAAAAAATGATAGTTGGTCTTGTTTTAAATATTCTAAAGGAAAAGAAATTTTGGTCCATTTTAAATAGTATGTGAAAAATAAATTTTGATTTAAGGCCCTGTCCTTTAAGGTTTTAAATAAAAATATGTTAGCTGTTTTCTAATTTTTTTTATTAGAGTCAGTTTTGTTACACACTCCCAGTGTTGCTAATTACAACTTGTTTTTATTGTTTGTATTCTCTATTGGGTCAATCACATATATTCACTTCCTATGTTCACATTCTTCTACACTCATCTCTCACCATACGTGTAAGCTTCAGTAATATACTACCTACTCTATTATTAGAAATCATGTCCAAATTATTTGATTTAATGACCCTGGTACACGAATTAATTGAAAATTGATGGAAGTTCGTTTGATTGAAAATTGATTGAATCTGATTATGGAATTAATTTGAAATTTGAATAAAATGAAATTTAAACGGAAGCTGGCAATTTCTTAAGAGTCTGTTTTGTGACCTTTTAATTGTGTAATTATTTTGTTTAATTGCAAATAATTATGATTAATAAAATGAATTTTACAGTATTTCTTAATAAAGAACATTGATTAAAATTTATTGATTAAAGAAAATTAAGAGTCTAAAAGAGAAATAATTTATATTATTAAGAGGGGATTACAAATTAAAATTACATTGCAGATTTTATTTTGCAAACATATATACCACATTACACGTGAAAAGAGGGACACACGATTTCAACATGGCTACAGACACAATTCTAAACACAAAAAATTCTACATTCATAGTTCACGTAAATCAATAAAAATATCAAAAATTTCAAAGTCCAAAACAATCCAATTTTACAACAATTTGGACAAGAATGATTGAAGATAAAAAATACATAGGAAAAAAAACAAATTAAAAAAAGAGTCTTCAACTCGTATGCTTTTTATGTTTTTTTAGGCATTATTATGTTGGTTTTGTTTTGTATCCACGCTTACTATGTGATTGCTTTGTGATTTGGTGTTTGTTTGATTTGTAATAATAACAATATTGAGTATTAGTCAATTTGCACTATGTATTATTAAAATTGAGCATATGCTTGCACCTCTCGCACGCTTAAAATGTTGGGCTCATTATTTGCACCCTCGCTCATATGCTTGTACCATTATTTTTAGAATCACCTATTTTTTCTAAAAAGAGAATTTTGAACCAATAAGTTTAGCTTATGGTTTTTAATTATGGCATTAATTTTTTTCCTGCACTATTATTTTTATTTTTATTTTGTTTTTAGACCACTTTTCTAGTCTTTTATTTTGCTAGTCTAAATTTTATTTTCTTAAAATATATTAAAAATTTTTAAAGCTTTTTCTTATTCTTTATTTTAAAATAAAATTTGATTAGCTTTTTAAAACATTTTTCAAAATAATAAACAATATCAAATTTTAAAAAATAAAAAATATATAAAACTTTTAAAAAAAATAAAATATATATATATATATATATATATAAAACATCATCAAACAAATTTTCAAATTATAACTATCTGAATCCTGATTTTCCATTATAGAAATACTTAAGACCAAGGTGAATCCTTGTCAAGTCCAAAAACAAAGATATATTTTCTTTGTCTTATTTGATTAAAGGTACCGTCTTAGGACGGACGTCGTGGGGTTGCTAATACCTTTCCTACACATAACCGACTCAGGAACCCTAAATTTAGTTCATAGACTAGGTTTTTATTTTGAGTTTTTCCATAGTTTCTCGTAATAAATTATGGTGACGACTTCATCTCTATTTAATGATATTTTTATAATTTTTTTACTTTTCTCATCATTGTCTCCTCATCGCTATCTCGGTTGCGACAGTGAGGTTACTGGTGATTTTACTAATTTTAATAGTGTTGCTAATGCAGTTTTTACTAAGTTTACCATAACTATGATCAATACTGAACTTGTATATTTGAAAGGATGTAATTCATTATAATTGGAATGTCACTTTATGGTTCAAGCTTTTAATATTAACTTTGAGGTCCCTTGAAATATTAGAAGTAGATGGAATAAATTCAAGTTTATAAGTGATTTTTTGGATTTTAAAATTTCTCATATTTGCATGGGAAGGAACTAAATAGGTTGATATTTTAGATAATATGACTATTAATACTAAATATACATTTTTTTTTTTTTGTGAAATTCTTTATACTTTTGCTTGTTGGGAGTTGTTTATGGAATATTTGACTTTCCAAAATATTGTTTTTGTAATTTGTTTTATGGATTTGGTTTAGTCTCTTTATATTTGTTTAATTTCCTTCTATTGATTTAACGTGTTATGAATGATTGGCAAATTTTGATATATCACTACAAAAAATACTAGTTTTAGCATGGGCCAAAATCCCGCACAAAGGTACAAAAGCCCACGCTATTGAGTAGGTAAAGCGTGGGTCAAACAGTGAACGCTAAAACCTTGAAAGCAATTTGAAATAAGTGTGGGTCGCAAACTGGACGCAAATAGCAGCGGCTCTGCATGGGTCTGACCCGCGCAGAAATGAAAGAAGCTTACGGGGGCCAGCCCAAGCTCAATAAAAAAAATTAAAAATTATAAAACATTGTATTATTATTATCATCACTATTCATACTATTTTTAGTACTTACCATTAACCTTTTATTCAAGTTTTGGAGAAAGTGCAACAGGAGAGACTCAAAACCCAAAACCTCTCGACACCTGGATAGAACCCTTAACCATCAAACCAGAAGACTTTTTCTGTCATGTTACGATTATTATTATACTTATTAATTCAATATACTTAACCATCAGACTGCGCTGGTTGCAATTGTTAGCACCAATGTTAAGCATGTGATTTGATGAAGTCAATAAAGACCATAACTTGCTGAAGGTTCTGATGGATTGGATCTGGACTATGTTAGATCAATGCCTAGCACGTGAGTTGATGAAGACTGCCTCATGAAGAATCTGTTGGAACCAACCTGGACCATAATTGTTCAAGTGAAGACTTTGAACCAACATGAAGATGGTTGGGTGATTCGGTCTTGGTCCTTAGTTGGGTTTGTGTGTTGGTGTTAGCTTAGTCCTTAATCATTAGTGACATGCTTCATCATTCCTAGGGTTCTAAGAGATTCACAAATATTTTTATTAAATCTGGTTTTAAAAAAAATAGCCTAAACTGATTTTTGCTGAAAAAGATTTTTCAATCAATTGAATTTTTAAAACAATCAATTGAATGTTACAGTTATTTCTGTTACTACTGGAATCTTTGACTGAGTCAACTAACGGTCAATTCAATCGATTGAATGATTTATTCGATTAATTGAAACTGTGACAGCTAAGTTGTTTTAAAACTAATTTAGCCATTTAAAGGAATTGACACTATTATTTTCAGATAACTAAGATTTTTGAAAAGCATTCCTTGAGATATTCTAAGTGAGATATAGCGCCCCTTTTGTGCGATCATCCTTCACAAAGCTTTTCAAAACAATAAACCTCCAAGAACGTGAATCTTTAAGCATCCTTGAGCGAGGTTCTTGCGACTTTGGTTCTGGACCAAAGCTAATCTTCTACACCTGATCTTCATTCATTGTAATCTATTCTGTGTAGAAGTATTGCGTGATCAATTGTTGATCTTATTATTATTGTAGTCTGTTTACTATTTTCAATTACTGGGCTTGTAATTGAGTTGGTGCAGTGGGTTTCTGCACTGATCTCACATCTGCTGAGGGGTTCAGTAGAGTGTGAGTGCTGCGGGGAGCAGTGTTTGCTTGCGGGTTGCAAGTGTTTTGGTGCAGTAGGTTTCTGCACTGGTTTCACACTAGCTGAGGGGTTTAGTGAGGTGTGAGTGTTGCGGGGAGCAGTGATAACTTGCTCGGAGAAAGGGTTGTAAACTGATCTTGTGATCTTTTTAGTGGAAATCTTTTCTAGTTTGCAAAGGACTGGACGTAGCCCTTGAGGAAGGGTGAACCAGGATAAATCCTTGTGTTCTTGATTTCCTCTTTCCTCTTCTTGATCATTTTATTATCTGCTTGCATTTGCCTAATAAACTGATCACTGAATCTTGATATTAACTAAGAATTTATGGGTATATGTTTGCGTTCTGAATCTGTTTAAATATATCTGAATCAACTGTGCTTCTGGGTTATTTCTAATCTTCTGGACTGTGGTTAATCGTCTTGATTCTGGATTAACACATCTCTATACTGAAAATTGTTTTCTGGGTTTATCTCTAACAATTTCCATTGTGCATAATTGATTGTTTACTGGACAGTCCAAAATTACAGGAGTTGATTGATTGAATTAAGAATTTTCATTCTCTATTTTTAGAACAATTCATATTTGTGAAAAGATTTTGAAAGTTCAATTCACCCCCTCTTGAACTCGGTCTGAACCTTATTTTATAACAATTAATTAATTTTAAATAATATTTTGGTGTATGGGTTTGTCCCCCGCTTGGTTTTATTTTATGTTTTGAATTTTCTATTGCATTTTGCGTGGGTCTAGCCCACGCTGCTTGCAATTAAATTTTTATAATTAATTTCTTTTACATGCGTGGGTTTAGCCCACGCATAATGCATTTATTTTCTATTTTAATTTTTTTCATTGTGCGTGGGTCTAGCCCATGTATATTCTTTTTATTTTATTTATTTTATTTTATTTTCACTTTTTACGTGGGTCTAGCCCACACATACTCCATTTTTTATTTTTTTATTATTCATGGGTCCAGCCCACGCATATTTTGACGCCACTCTGTTCTCTTTTATTTTTTTATATTTTTTTACGAGTTGCGGGGGTCTAGCCCACACAAATTGAATTTATTTTTTATTTGAAATTTCTTTTTCCCATATGCGTGGATTTCTGCGTGGTAGTGTGGGTTTGGCCTATCGTGGGTCACATAGTCGACACATCTTTTGATAATTAGTTGCTTATTTTCTTATAATATATTGTTTTAGTTGGAATATAAATATTGATAGCAAAGACATGTTTTTATATAAAATAGAAAAAAGTAAAAGTCTCATAAAGAATAGAAATACTTGATGAAAATAATGCACAAAATTAAACAAGTAACTGTAAAAGAACTAGATGACTTAAAAAACTTGAACAAAATAAAGATGAAATTGATGAACAGAGACTCATAAAAACATACTTTATTAGTGATACCCATTAGCGTCATAAATTTCGAGAATGATACACTCATATCCTATTTATAGATCTTTTGTTCGTTAAATATCTTTACACTACTAATTACACGTGACATTTAAAATGATGTTCATGGCTCGCTTATAGCGAAGATACTTATCCGTTAAACAATTTTCTAAAAAAAAAAAAAACAAAAAGAAACCTCTTCTTTTATCCTTTAAACTCGTATATTTATCTGCTCCTTCTGGATGTACTAAATTTCTTGACTAATTTATTTCTCTAGATTCAAAATTTTAAAAACTGTTTTTATGAATGGATCACAAATACTTTTATTCTACATGAATATCAATTCTAAGTAATTGAGTTTATTTAATAGTTTCATTTTCATATAATAGACAGAAACTTTTACTAAATTATCCCAATTATACTTATTGGGAATTATGTTTAAAGATAAATATAGTTTAGGATGTTGAAATTTGCTTATATTTACTTTCACTAGCTTTTTATTTTTTTTATATATATATTTGAAAGTAAAGAGGGAGTAATTAGTCTTTATGTGTTTCTTGGAACAAACTTATGTTATTTCTTGAAACAAACTCACATGCACTGTTCATTAGTCTTTTGCTTGACTTTTCTTTATTATTGCGTGGAAGATATAGGACAACGTAAAAAGAAGGAATTTCATACACTATACCCAAATATCCATCACACAATTGGACCTATGTGGCTGTGAATTGAGAAGAATTTGATAAGGTCGTCTTGTATAAGAGTTTGGGGAAGTCAATCCTTGGCACTTAATATGCACGTACCTTGACACTGATAGAATAAAATGTATGCTAATAGTTATCGATAAAATTATGAGTTGGGACTTCATTTTTCCTTTAAAATAATTGTATGAAAACGCAGGCTTTTACTAATGAGAAATCGTAAGTCTTTTTTATCTAACAGTTCTTTTGCCCCCGTAAAACAAATGGCAAGTCTGTTGCTCCTCCGGCATGATTATGCATTGATGACCTTATTGTTGTTTTATTGTTGTTGCTATTGTTAACGCATAACAAAAGATATTTTAACTTTTTCTATAAAGAGAGTAAAAAAAATATGAAGGACTTTTGTTATGAAGGTATGCTCTTAATTTTTTATAAAATTCGGCATACAATATATATCTTAGAATAAATTCTTCAAGATTCATTTTTATACCCATAATAGTTATATTATAATCAGCACTAAAATCACAAAATTAAAGGTAATATTTATTAACCTTTCCTGTAATACTCTAGAAAATAGTTATGCTTAGAATTTAATTTTAGAGATAAATAAAATAATACTTATTTTTTTTAACAGAAAAGTTGTTTAAGTAAATAAAAGATAGTTATTTACTTTTTATTTTTATAACAACCACTAACAACTTTTTCTCTAAGAATATATTATCCATCTCTAAGAATATATTATCCATCTTTAAGAAGATATTTTATCTTTCTAAGAAGATACTCTGTTTTATTTTTATAAAAGCTATCAACTCTCTCCCTAATAAGATATTATGTTTTATTCTAATAAAAACCACCAATTATCTCTAAGAAGATATTCTGTTTATAAAAATACCAAACCTCTCTCTCTTTTTTTAAGAAGATTTCATTCTTATGAAAACCACCATCTCTCTAGAACAATTTCTCTTTACAGTTTTCTACCTTCTCTCTAGATTTATGATCTCATATGTTATCAAATTAACAATCAGAGGACACCCCTAAATTCCTAGCATTGAGTAGATCAAGAGTGTCCAATCAGATTCTTGAACAGAGTTAAGTTGATTGTGATTTTAGGGTTTTTGAGTATCTCTACTCTATAGAGGTAAGCGAAGTTAGTTTGATTATTTTTTATAAATATTGTAATTATTTGTTTATTAATGAATTGGATGCATGTTTACATATTGTATGATGTAGTATCAATGTTTGTGAATGATGTGGTGTGTGATCGAGACATAGTATCTTCAAGAAAGGAGATACCCATGTTGAGATTATTAGGATGTTCATTGTTTGGGGATTCTAAGGAGGTATCCTGACTCTACTGGTACATTGGATTCACATAAATGAAGATTACCAGTTAGTGAAGAGTCGAAGGAGGTTCATATGGTCCTATCCGAGGTTTGAAATATGAGCCCGATCGGAATAGACTGTTTTGAGGTTTGAAATATGAGCCCAATCAGAACAATTGGGTGGTATATAACAGGTGCACACCTTTGAGTCTAACTCAATGCACGAGTATCTTCTGGAAGTAGAGAGTCTAGTGTCTTTGTTTGAGTCAGTATATGTATGATGTGAGATGAATTATGAAAGATTGAATTGTTGTTGTTTTGTTGAGATAGAAATCCAATTTATGAAAATATATATTTTTTGAAAATATATATGTGTTGTTTGTTTTGTTTTTAAAACTGTGATGATCGTGTATTACACTTGAGCAGAGCATTTGACAGGTGGTGTGAGTCCCAAGTGAATTGTTGGAGAAGCTTTATTTTATTTTATTTTATTTGTAATTTTACAAAGATATTTTTATTAAATCTTATTTGGAGAAGTATATTTTGAAATACATGTTGAATATATGGATTTTTATATTCAAGTCTATTATATAATTTCTATGCAATAAAGTTTCTATTACATAAAAAATATGGGATGTTACATTTCATATTCCTATACACACACTCAACTGATGATATTTGAGTTTAATGCTAGCAAATTCTTCCCTTAAACCCAAACCTTCTTAATTCTTTATTACAATAATCTCTTTCAAGTTATAGAACTCTTACTACTATTACCTATAATTGAATCTAGCATATCTATAGAGTGACTAGCTGAGAAAACATTAGCAATTATTTTTTTACTTCATATCCTCTTTTTTGCAAGATTTTCACTTGTAGTACTCTTCTTTATAGTCAATGGATGCTTATTATTTGACCAAACCACACATGAAGCTAAAATATTATCGATTTTAATAAAGACTCTCAAATTTCCATGCCTTTCTTGGAAATCAGGTGATTCATACTAGAGAGACTCTTTATCCTTGGAAACAATAAGTTATAAGACTTGTTTTGGTTCCCAAAATTTTATAATTAGACTTCTAAAGTTTTGGCTTGCCTTAAAATTTCGTCGACCTCTTCTGTCTCTCTCTTATTTCTTGATGTTGCAATAAGAATGCTTGAAGACAAATCATGTGCAGATAGATCCATTGTATGTTTAGACCTACCAATAACTTCCTTAATTGGCTCTGCTTTTATGGTCATAGGTTTAGATTCGTCATCCTTCCCCTCTAGATTAGTAAACATGAAATTCATTTCATCACATGAGCCATAAACTGTGTTGTATTCTTTGCGTCTTCCATCTCTACCATCTAGGTTTTGATGCTTTGGATGTTTTAAGAACTTCTTCTGCGTCCTTAACTTTTCCTTCATGCCTGAAAGAAAGGACTTAATCTTTAGATTGAGTTTGAACATACGATTCTTCATCATCTCCATGTGTGCAAAACTCGACCATTTTTTTCCTTATATTGCAATATCCGGTCTTTCATGAAAATCGAACATCCTTGCTCTAATAATTGTCCTATACTAAGAATATTATTTTTCAAGTCAGGTATATAATAGAAGTCCTCCATAGTACCTCATTTTCCATCCTTTTGCGAAAAAACTTATTTTTTCTCTTTATTTGATTGGAACCTTTGTTGCTGAGTATCCGAAAGACACATGTCCATCTTCTATCACCTGTATATCAACAAACATATGTTTGTGCCCACACATTTGATTGGTAGTACTAGTGTCTACATACCATACCATGACTATCCATATTGATGTTTTCACGGGTCATCATGAGGATCCCTTCATCTTTTGTTTCATCTTCCTCGACTAAATTTGTATTTTCTTCTACTTTCTTCTTGGCATAATAATCCTTTGCGTAATGTCCATATTTTGTACAATTGTAATCCTACTCACCTTATAGAGTTTAAAGACACATTTGTTTAACTCGTTAAACACCCTTGAACACTTTTCCCAAGATGTCCCACCCTTCCTTTGAAGTTGATGCACCAACAATCTTCTAAAAAGTGGACTCATCAACAACTTTATACAACATGTACAAAGCACCCTTATCTTTTGATCGTGTCTCTTTCAACATTTTGTTTTGGGCCACAGAATATCCTATGGTATTTTTTGGTTCTTCAAAACCTTCTTTTACCACCTCCCAAGCATCTTAAGATCCAAGAAGAGCTTTCGTTTGGATGTTCCAATTGTCATAATTTGTCGTCTTTGTTAGTCAGGGCAATGACAAATTATTGATCACACTCTCCATAACTTTGATACCAATTTGTTAATAGAGGACAAATGATATTTTAATTTTCTTATTTGAAGAGAGAGAAAAGTGAGAGAACACTAGACTTTTATTTTGAAGGATATATCTCTTCTCTTATTTATTTTATAAAATATGGAGTCTAATATATAATCTCATAATAGACTGTTCAAATTCATCTTTCTATCCATAACTGGTGTTTTATAATTAACATTATAATTAGCATTAAAAACACATGATTAAAGGTAATAATCATTGACCATCCAGATTTCTGCTAAACAGAATGAACACCCTTAACAAACTGATAATTTCTAAGTTTATTGCTAACAACTATGGCTAATGTTTCTTTTTATCAGAATTCGCAACACTCATAACGAGTGCGGTGAGGATTTGTCTTCTGGGCTGAACCAACCCATTTTAGATTTCCCTTCCCACTCATCAAAGAGATGGACGAGCAATGAAGTTATCCCTATCTTTATCTTTTCTTGTGCGGCCGTGCTTGTGCTCCTTAAGATGAAACTTCTATTCAGTCACATATTTTATCAAACAATACTTATGAATATGGTTTCAAATTTTTAAAAGCACAATTCAACAATTACTTCTTGTGTTTTTCCTATTGTTGGTACAAAGTAGTTTTGACACACTCCTAAATATCTTTAATGTTTACGTTTCTTGTAAGACCCTCTCGTTTATCAAACGAGATAACATTATTTGCAAAACATAATAAAAATATTTATAAGTCTTTGAGTTATACTTTCTAATGTTGAAGACTACGTATCTTTTGAACACGAGTTTATTAGACGAAGATATATTACATGCTATTTTGCGTCTATAATTAACCAGACAAAGCAACTATGTAACAACCCGACTACTATATAAATATTAGAATTTGTGAGTAATTTTTTATTTTTGTAAAATATAATTTTTCTAGAGAGAATTTAAATTATAATATCATTTCATAGATATAAATGTATGTCGACATTTTATGTCTTTTTTAAATATTCATAATATATTACAAATGACATATAAGTTTTATACAATGATAATTCCATATCATAATGTAGAACTATCTATATATTTTATATATTTTATGATAATTGAGCTAGGTTCTTCATAAGTCAATCATCTAAAAAATCTTTTGAAGATTCTTTCTTGACAACTTTACTATGTAGGTTCTGTTTCTACCCATACACCAAGTACATATGAAAGAAAAACATGAAAGGAGTGAGGTCTTTATAAGCCTTAAATATTAATCTTAATAAATCTAACAAACAGTAAAAATAAGCCTATGATTACAACCACAAACAATAGGTTATATGACTTGACCTAAAACTACAAGAATTACTCTCACTTTATCAAACATGTATTCATTTACCACTTTTGATGACCCAACTTGAACATTAAGTTATTTGGGTAGTGATTAGGTAGTCGAGTATATCATATCAAAACATTAGTACAATCATAATTATTTTCTCAAGAATTCTGGCTATCTGCCAATAATATATATATATATATATATATATATATATATATATATATATATACACACACTTTT
>Ga0209489_104807_pt1 | contig 24406 bp, 17 predicted proteins | sample SiratrowhiteBW_FD_187527 | JGI IMG/M metagenome (GOLD analysis project Ga0209489, IMG submission 187527) | Root nodule microbial communities of legume samples collected from California, USA - Siratro white BW (SPAdes) (version 2) | ecosystem: Host-associated > Plants > Roots > Nodule | place...
ATATATTTTTATATATAAAAATATATATATATATATATATATATATATATATATATATATATAATATTTATAAGTTATTTCAAAAAATTATTAAATTAAAAACATCACAAATACTCGACACAGTTCTAAACACATCTCAAATTATGCTTGATCTAACACACCTAAAACTATGTTTGATCTTAAATGACAATCTAAATAGAATCTAGACTCATTACATTTTAAATTTAGGCCATCTACATCTCAGTTTTATAAATTACCAATTTCAACTACTTATTTTTAATATTTTTAAATTCTTTAACTATTATAATGTAAAATAATATTGAGTTAATATTTATTTTATAAACCACATACATGATTAGTGAAATAATATGTTTTAGACATATAAGACAAAAACATCTCCAATTACCTACAAAATAGCATAAGTAATTTTGATTAGTATAGAAAATAGTATAAGAAATTTTGTTTGTTTTTTGATTTCATGGCATCCGCAGTAGCACACCTTGTTAATTTCTAAAATGAAATATGGGTTCAACTCTCAGCTGCGGAATTTTTATTTTTGCTGAATGAAATCTTTTAATTCGGATAATGTTTTTTATTTCTATCAAACATCTTTTCCTTATTTTTTATCTTCATAAAATTTTTTAGTCTTAAAAAATATGTGAATTTTCATGTGATTTTGTTTGTATAAAAAACTAAATAACTTTGGTAAAATTTTAAATTAGATGAACTATTATATCTATAATTTAATTCAATGCTATACAAATCAATTTCAATCCACTCTAATGTTAGTATTATTTTTTCAAAAATGAAATCCTTTATGTAAATAAATATTTTTTTCTAGTAATCTCTAAAATATTCAACGGAAATATGCAATCCATTTTGACTAAAATAATTTTAGTTTGGATAATGTTTTTTATTTTTATCAATTGGTAACAAGTACGTGGGAATGTAAAGCCAAATAAGGATTTGAGATGCGGGAAGTTAAAATAATAATAAGAGTTTAGAGAGAATGTTAGGCAATGAGTAACGAACGATGAATGATCGAAGGAAAGTTGAATTTTGAACCAAACCTTTTAGCTAACGTCAAAGAAGTGAAAGTTTTTTAAATAGAATGTTTGGTTAGATCCGTATGTTTGAAGAAAATCATTTATATTTTGGTTGTAAAGGAACAAAATCCCATGTGCTTTTTCTCTCATATTTTCTAATTATGGACAAAATCCATTCTTCTCATATCGTTTAAGGAAACTTGAAAGCGATGGTATGTTCAACTACCCAAACCAATTTTGCTCCTATATTTATTAGTTAGTCTACAGTTGCACTTCAAATCTTATTTTCACCCATCACATCATCAATTTGTATATAGACCTATATTAACAATACCTAATATATTTGTTATTTTACATGATATTATTTAATTATTTTTATGACAAAAATCAACTTTTTTTCATATTTAAAATATGTTTAAAACTTAATTTTATTAGATTTTTATTAATAATTTATTATGAGAATTAGAAAAAGAATTTGATTACTAATTTATGGTATTTTGATTGAAGAATTTGAGTAGAAAAACATTAGATTAGAAGAAAGAGGATTGAAGCCTTGAAAAAGTGGGAGAAAGGAATAAATTTTAGACAAAAAAAAAATCAGGCCCGACTTAGCAAATTTGAACTCGACACAAGTGGACCCAAGAGCAAGGTCAGAGGCATATGTCAGGCACAAACTACACGGGCTCGACGTAGGTTGGACTTCAAAGCTTAGATCTACAACAGAACCGAGTGGCATCCGGTGCAGCTGATCTGAGTCGGGCACGAGCATCAAATTTGGAATTTTATTTAATAGTTGCTTGCACTAAGGTTTGTCATCATTGACTATTAGAGATCAAAAATCATTCTTGAAAGACATTATTAGGATTTCTTGTGGATTCTTCTTCGTATTCCACTGTTATTTGTTCTTTGTAAGGTTTAATATTCTCATGTCCATGAGAAGCTAAACTATCTATTGTTGGGGGTAGGTTAAACATTTCTGAACTTTCATATAATCGTTTTGCTTTTCATATTTACTTTTCTTCTTTCAATAAATCAATATTTTAATTTTGTGATTGTTGTTTATCGTGTTGATTCGTAACTTGATCACTGGTTTCTAAAGTGAAAATATCTTCTATAATCAAGAATTGAATTAAAATATTATATGAAAGTTTGTGTTTAGGACTAGAGTAATATTTGTTTGTTATATGAAGACTCTTGTGGATATTGCAAGATTTTATTTATATAACTGATCAAAAAATTGATAATTAATAGATAATCTTAGGTTAATCTGTTTCAGGAATTGAGAAGTATTGTTATCGAGTAAACATTGATTAGAAAAAGTAACGTTTTTGTATGTGAAAGTGAAGATTGAGAAGATATAACCTTCATAAGTTATTACTATTAATATTAAGTTCTTTTCTTGTATTTCAGTTGATGATAAAAAATATTTTATTTTCTACACTCAAAACCAAATTATAGAAATGTTTTTAATATAAATTTATTATAATTGTAATTATTATTTTATATTACACAAATCAATTAGAAAAAAATGATATTTTTATTATTTACTACATTTCAATTGTTACACTTGTCATTATTATAAAAAACCATATTATCAACATTAGATGAATATTCAAAAAATAAAGATAAAGAAAATGAAGAAACTAAGTTGCAAGCACGTCAACAAATATTTTCATATATATATTTATAAGTTATTTAAAAAAATTATTAGATTAAAAACATTACATCAAATATGCGATATAATTCTTATCACAGTTAAGATTATTTTTAATCTCAACCAATCTAAAATTATGTTTCATGTTGCTCTGAGCACGTCTTAACCTACATAGACTGACTACATTGTAGATTTAGGTTTTTACATATCAGACTTATACATTACAAGTTTCAACCCCTTGTTTTTAATATTTCTAGATTCTTTAACTATTAGATATGTAAAATGATATTTCCTTTTTTTATTTATTTTATAAATCCCATACATCTTTAGCAGAAATAATATGCTTTAGACAAATAAGACAAAAAAATTTCCACGTATTAGTTTGTATGAATTTACAAATTAAGTTATATTCGTATATAATTAGTCTGTGTGAATTTACAAATTAAGTTATATTAGTGGAAAACTCAAATGGCAAATTTTGAACCATTTTAATGAATTTACCTATAAAATACTATAAGTAACTGTGTTTGCTTTTTGTTTTCATGGCATCCGCAGTAGCACACCTGGTTAATTTCATTGTTGAAATCTGGGTTCAAAGCTGCGGAATTATTATTTAAGCTAAATAAAATCCTTTAGTTTATTTATATAAAATTTATTTTGACTTAAATATAATTTAGCTTGGATAATGTTTTTATTTATTTATGTTTTATCTTTACAAAATTTTAAAAATTGTTTTTAGTCTTAAAAAAATATGTGAATTTTCATGTGATTTTGTTTGTATAAAAACTAAATAACTTGGTCAATGAGATAAAATCAATTTCAATCCACTATAAGGTTAGTATTATTTTCTCTAAATGGAAATATGCAATCCATTTTGACTTAAATATATTTTAGTTTAGATAATATTTTTTTTTTATTTTTATCCGTTAATAGACACAATTGAGATAAACTATTATGGTTGATTCTCATTATTTTATTCAAATATATGTAGACTAATATGACTAGCTATTTCTAGAATAATGAGTTTAAATTTATATTAATAATCTTTGAATGCTTAATTCACAGTGATTATAATGATCATGATAATAATGAACTATATATTGAGACATTAAAAATTCAAATGATATATTATGCAGAGAATGAGTTAAATAAAAATTAGTTCATAATATACATTTAAAGTCTAGAGACCAATAAAATATGGTTGAAGTGACGTTGACAATTTTTAAAAAGCAAAACTTAAAAACATTAATTATGCGTCATGTATACATAGTATTTTGGTGTTATTAATCCATTAATACGACAAAAAGAAAGAGATAAAACCTTCACTCACTTGCAAACAAATCACTAGCATTTGATCACTTAGTCCATTAACCAATGAAAAGAAAGTTATAAACAACAGAATTTGGAATTGGTCGGATAGTTTTTCAGCACCCAATTGCACCCAATTGTACTTGGTGTGGCTCTTGGGACCTCTCTTCCTCAAAAGTCAAGGAAAACTTGTTTAATGTGTGATGAAACAACCCCAATACATTCTGATTTTTTTTTCAACAAAATATATTTAGAAATTGATGAAGTGGCTTTTGCTGTGTTGTAGCCTTTTGAGTGACTCTTAAAACTTAAATTTCTGGGTAAACAAATCATCCAATAGTAAAAACATAATTTTGCAATGTGAACAAGCTATAAGAAAGTTTAGGATTTATTTCTTCGCCACTCCCACCCCTCCTGCATTGAACTAAAATGGAAATTGTTTAGCATTTCCAATACACGATACAAATATCGAAAAAACAAGTGCAAAAAGTCAATAAGAACACATTGTTACCACTAACATATTCATATAATATTGTATATGTTGATCATTTTCTGAGGATTTATGTGATGATTATGAAAGAATAGCTTTCAGATGCTCGTTGTTGAAAAGTAAATAGGGACACTTTTATATGGAAGGCAGTGAGAGGATTAATAGGTATCTAATTAAATTAATTGAATTAATCTTACTTATTATTAGAGAAAAGGTCATTTACCAATTAAATAGTGAAATATTTTCTTAGACTAGTTTGATGGAATAGTGTTAGATGGGTTTTGTAAGTTTTTAAATATTTGAAAAAAAAAATTGATAATACAATCAAAATAAAATGTTTTCTAATATCCTACCTTTATATTATTCTTTAAATATTTTCATATATATATATATATATATAATATTTATAAGTTATTTCAAAAAATTATTAAATTAAAAACATCACAAATACTCGACAGATACATGATTAGTGAAAATAATATGTTTTAGACAAATAAGACAAAAACATCTCCAATTACCTACAAAATAGCATAAGTAATTTTGATTAGTATAGAAAATAGTATAACAAATTTTCTTTGCTTTTTGATTTCATGGTATCCGCAGTAGCACACTTGGTTAATTTCAAAAGTGAAATCTGGGTTCAACTCCCAGCTGCGGAATTTTTATTTTTGCTAAATGAAATCTTTTAATTTGGATAATGTTTTTTATTTTTATCAAACTTCTTTTCTTTATTTTTTATCTTTATAAAAAATTTTAGTCTTAAAAAATATGTGAATTTTCATGTGATTTTGTTTGTATAAAATTTGATAACTTTGATAAAATTTTAAATTAGATGAATTATTATATATATAATTTAATTCAATGGTATACAAATCAATTTCAATCCACTCTAATGTTAGTATTATTTTTTCTAAAATGAAATCCTTTATGTAAATAAATATTTTTTTCTAGTAATCTCTAAAATATTCAACGGAAATATGCAATCCATTTTGACTTAAACAATTTTAGTTTGGATAATATTTTTTATTTTTATCAATTGGTAAGAAATACCTGGGAATGTAAAGCCAAATAAGGATTTGAGATGTGGTAAATTAAAATAATAAGAGTTTAGAGAGAATGTTAGGCAATGAGTAATTTAGATTTTAAGGTAAATTTAATTAAGCCCACTAGTTTTATACCAACACTATTTCAAGCAATGAGGACCCACGATGAATGATTGAAGGAAAGTTGAATTTTGACCAAACCTTTTAGTTAACTTTAAAGAAGAAAGTTTTTTAAATAGAATGTTTAGTTAGATCCGTATATTTGAAGAAAATAATTTATATTTTGGTTGTAAAGGAACAAAATCCCATATGCTTTTTTCTCTCACAATGGACAAAATCCATTCTTCTCATATCGTTCCAGGAAACTTGAAAGCGAGGTATGTTCAACTACCCAAACCAATTTTGCTCCTATATTTATTATTTAGTCCCCAATTGCACTTCAAATCTTATTTTCACCTATCACATCATCAATTTGTATATAGACCTATATTAACAATACCTAATATATTTGTTGATTTACATGATATTATTTACTTATTTTGTGACAAAAATAAACTCTTTTCATACTTAAAATCTGCTTAAAACTTAATTTTATTAAATTTTTATTAATAATTTATTATAAGAATTAGAAAAAGAATTTGATTACTAATTTATGTATTTTGATTGAATTTGAGCATAAAAACATTAGATTAGAAGAAAGAGGATTGAAGCCTTGAAGAAGTGAGAGAAAAGAATAAATTTTAGGCAGAAAAAGTCAGGTCCGACTTAGCAAATTTGAACCCGTTGCAAGAGGACTCGAGAGCAAGGTCAGAGGCATATGTCTGGCACAGACTACACGGGCTCGACGTAGGTTGGACTTCAGAGCTTGGATCTACAACAGAATCCAGTGGTATCTAGTGCAGCTGATCTGAGCCGGACACGAGTGTCAAATTTAGAATTTTATTTAATAATTGCTTGCACTAATGTTTGGCATCATTGGCTATTAGAGATCAAAAATCACTCTTGAAAGACATTATTAGGATTTCTTGTGGATTCTTCTTTCTATTCTACTGTTCTTTGTTCTTTGTAAGGTTTAGTATTCTCATGTCTATGAGAAGCTAAACTATCTATTACTGGGGTTGGGTTAAACCTTTCTGAACTTTCATATAATTATTTTGCTTTTCTTATTTACTTCTCTTCTTTCAATAAATCAATATTTTAATTTTTTGATTATTGTTTATCATGTTGATTAGTAACTTGATCCTTAGTTTCTAAGGTGAAAACATCTTCTATAATCAAGAATTGAATTAAAATATTATATGAAAGCTTGCTTTTAGGACTAAAGTAATATTTGTTTGTTATATATGAAGACCCTTATGGATATTGCAAGATTTTATTTATATAAGTGATCAAAAAATTGATGATTAATAAATAATCTTTAGGTTAATCTGTTTGAGGGATTGAGAAGTATTGTTGTCGGTAAACATTAATTATTGATAGAAAAAGTAACGTTTTTGTATGTTTCACCTTCGTAAGATGTAGGCGTGACTACATTGTAGATTTAGGTTTTTACATCTGAGACTCATACATTACAAGTTTCAACCTCTTATTTTTAATATTTCTAAATTTTTTAACTATTAGATATGTAAAATGATACTTCCTTTTTTTTTATTTATTTCATAAATCCCATACATCTTTAGTGGAAATAATATGTTTTAGATAAACAAGACAAAAACATTTCCACGTATATAATTAGTTTGTATGAATTTACAAATTAAGTTATATTCGTATATAATTAGTTTGTATGGATTTACAAATTAAGTTATATTAGTGGAAAACTCAAATGGCAAATTTTGAACCATTTTAATGAATTTACCTATAAAATACTATAAGTAACTGTGTTTTTCGTTCTCATGGCATCCACATTAGCACACCTGGTTAATTTCATTGTTGAAATCTGGGTTCAACTCCCAACTGCGGAATTTTTAATTCTCTAAAGTAAATATCTTTTCTAGTAATCTCTAAATTTTGACGTAAATATATTTTAGTTTAAATATTTTTTTTTATCCGTTAATAGACACAATTGAGATAAACTATTATAATTGAGATAAACTATTATGGTTGATTCTCAGATATTTTATTCAAATATATGTAGACTAATATAACTATTTCTAGAATAATGAGTTTAAATTTACTTTTAATAATCTTTGAATGCTTAATTCACACTGATTATAATGATCATGATAATGATGAACTATATATTGAGACATTAAAAATTCAAATGATATATTATGCAGAGAATGAGTTAAATAAAAACCAGTTCATAATATACATGCAGAGGATGAGTTAAATAAAAATCAGTTCATAATAGTATTACTGTTTACCAATGAGTCCCTTCTTGAATCACTATAGTTACTTCAATCACTATCACAAAAAGCTTTGAGATGGGCAGAACTGCTGGAAGAGAAAAATAAACCAAACCTTGGAGCTCCTTTAATATATTTGAGAATTCTAATTATTGCATTATAGTGAACAATTGTAGGCTTATCAAGAAACTGAGAAAGTCGTTTGAACAGAAGAAAATGTGATGTCAAGTCAGGTATTAGTGAAATACATAAGCCTTCCCATCAACCTTCTATAGGCATGAACATCAGTAAAAGGTACACTTCTAGTAAAAGACAATTTAACAAGATTACCCATAAGAGTGACTACAGGTTTGTAGGCTAAAAGGCCTGCAACGGTTAACAATTTCAATGCATATTTCCTTTTATTCATCATTATCCCTTTCTTACTTCTTGCTACTTCAAAACCAAAATAATATCTTAAATCACCAAGATCCTTGATCTTCATGTCTTATTCAAATATTCTTTGACTCGGTCAATCTCTTCTTTATCATTTTCTGCCAAAATTATATCATCCACATACACCAATAATGCTGTAAAAGATCCTTCAGAGATCCTTCAGAAGAATTAATAAATAAGGAATAATCATTCATAGATTGAGTATATCCCACAGAAATAAAAAAGGATGACAATTTAGCAAACCACTCCCTGCCAGCTTGCTTAAGCTCATATAAAGCCTTTCTTAATTTACAAACTTGTCCTGATTGAATAGAAGTCAATGCAGGAGGAGCAACCATGTATACATCTGCTTTCAACTCTCCATGTAAGAAGGCATTATTTATGTCTAACTGTTTTAACTCCTAGTTATATATAGAGGCTAAAGAAAGAAGTAACCTTATAGTGGTCATCTTTGCTACAAGAGAAAAAGTTTCAAGGTAGTCAATGCCCTCTGTTTGTGTGTATCCCTTTCCCACTAATCTTGCTTTATATCTTTCAACATTATACTTTATTTTGAATACCCATTTGCAACCTACGACAATTTTGTTCTTGGGAAGAATAACAGTCTCCCATGTTTGATTTGACTCCAAAGCGGATATCTCACACTGTATAACCTTCCTCCAACAGTTATATTTCACAGCTTCAGAATAAGTGTTTGGCTCAACATGTGAAGAAATAGACATAACAAAAGGTTTATAAGATGGTGATGTTTTATCATAAGACGAAACAAAATTAAAAGGATATTTAACTCTAGAATATATATTGGAAACATTGAGATTACAATGATAATCCTTTAGATACTCAGGAAGTCTTTTTGGTCTGGTACTCATTCGAATGGACTATGTTGTTTCATGATCTCATCAAGGTTTTGGTCTCTATGGGAACAAACTTCTTCAGGGATCTGAATGAACGATTCATGGTCATCATTAACATTATTTTCAATATTATCACAAGGTGTAAAAATGACTTGTGATGGCTGATTCAAAATAGGTTGACCTTCTGTAAAAATATTTTGATCATGAATGTCTAGACTGTTAGTTTCATTGCTAGTATCTTCAACCCTTTGATATGGAAAAACATGTTTAAAGAAGACGACATTCCTAGACACAAAAATTTATCTTGATTGAATATTCAACAAAATATATCCTTTTGCCACCTTTTTAAAACCAATAAAAACACATTTTGATGTCCTTGGATCAAATTTACTTTTATTTGTTGACAAAGTGCTAGCATAACATAAAGATCCAAACACCTTTAATTGATTAAAATCTGGTAAAGTTTTGTAAAGCATTTCATGAGGAGAAAAATCATTTAAAAAAGGTATGGGAAACATGTTTATAATATGCGCAACATGTATCACAGGATATGACCAATAGATTTTGGGTAAATGAGATTGTATCATGAGAGCTCTTGCTACATTTAATAAATGATCATGTTTCCTTTCAACTATACTATTTTGTTGTGGAGTATTGACATATGAAATTTGACGTATTATTCCTTTGTTGATAAAAAAAATTAGTCATGAAAAATTCAGTCTCATTATCACTTCTTATTACTTTAATTACTGTCTCAAATTGTGTTTAAATAAAAACAATAAAATTTTTCAAAATCTTAACAACTTCAGATTTTTGTTTTAAAGGAAAAACCCATGTGTACCTTAAATAATCATCAACTATGGTCAAGAAATATTTATGACCATGAATTGATGATAATAAGTATGATCTCCACACATCAACATGAATCAAATCAAAACATTTTTTAGATTTAGATGCACTACGAGGAAAAGGAAGTCTTTTTTGCTTTGCAAAATGACAAATATCCATTTTGTGATTTTGTCTTTATGATAGAATCAAATTACCATCAATTCTGTTTATTTGTTTTTTATGACATTATCAGATTGTAATCATTTTATTTTGTTTTCTTTATTTAGCTATACCTAGAATGGGTACAATACTTGTATATTTGGTTCTCTACTTTTGATCAAAGATAGAAAAACAGAGAGAATATTTTCATTACCATATCCTATGTTCCTTTTTGTTTATCTTTGTTTATTTCTTTATTTTTCATAATATGGTATCAGAGTCGATGGTTCGTCTTTGTCACCGGACGAATGGGCTCAGTTTGACCCTGTATCGAAAGTCTTCTTGATAGAGGTTTTAGGCAAGTGTGTCCCGTATAAGTGTGTGAACGACTGTACAAGCAAGGGGTCGTTCGCTTCCGCTCGAGGGGCAGTGTATTAGTGTGAAGTTGAGCAACATATAAGAAAGAAGACCCACAAACTCAATGCCTTAAGGTTTTGGGTTGAAGGTGGTGTCATTCCCTTATATGTGGTATGACTCAATTCTCATTGTTTGATATCTTCTCAGTGTTTCCCCCTCGGATTTTCCCACCAAGTGGTATCAGAGCCGATGGTTCGTCTTTGTCATCGGACAAATGGACTCAGTTTGACCCTGTATCGAAAGTTTTCCTGATGGAGGTTTCAGGCAAGTGTGTCCCGTATAAGTGTGTGAACGATGATACAAGTAAGGGGTCGTTCGCTTCCGCTCGAGGGGGAGTGTATCAATGTGAAGTTGAGCAGCATATAAGAAATAAGACCCACAAACTCAATGCCTTAAGGTTTTGGATTGAATGTGGTGTCATTCCGTTATATGTGGTGTGACTCAATTCTCTTGAGATCTTCTCAGTGTTTCCCCCTCAGATTTTCCCAGCAAGTGGTATCAAAGCCGATGGTTCGTCTTTGTCACCAGACGAATGGGCTCAGTTTGACCCTGTATCGAAAGTCTTCTTGATGGAAGTTTTAGGTAAGTGTGTCCCGTATAAGTGTGTGAACGGCGGTACAAGTAAGGGGTCATTCGCTTGCGCTCGAGGGGGAGTGTATCAATGTGAAGTTGAGCAGCATATGAGAAAGAAGACCCACAAACCCAATGCCTTAAGGTTTTGGGTTGAAGGTGGTGTCATTCCCTTATATGTGGTGTGCCTCAATTCTTATTGTTTGAGATCTTCTTAGTGTTTCCCCCTCAGTTTTTCCCAACAAGTGGTATCAGAGCTCTAATTTGAGAGCTATGTTTGCTACATTTATCATGGCCAAAATTGTTGATCCTTCAAAAAATTTTATTTCACCTTACCATGTTAGTTCTCAACAACATATGATTTGTTCTCTTGGTATACAACAAGAGAGACAAGTTTTTTATAATCAGTCAAAGGTAAATATTGATACTAGCAGAAGAAGTTATGGAAAACGATATACTTCTAAAGTTTGCAGTCATTGTGGGAGGACAAGGCATGTGATTGATACATGCCATAGAAAACATGGGTTTCCACCTCAATTCAAGTTTAAAAATCAGAAAGTAAACTGTAATAGTAACCAGCAAAATCACATAATTGATATTAGTTTCCTTCTAGAAGCCTTGTATCCATATCCTTTGAAATATAGTTTTGCAATTTGAACAAGCTATAAGAAAGTTTAGGATTTATTTCTTCGCCACTCCCACCCCTCTTGCAATGAACTAAAATGGAAATTGTTTAGCATATCCAATATGCGATACAAATATAAAAAAAACAAGTGCAAAAAGTCAATAAATCTAAAAAGGACACATTCTTACCACTAACATATTCATATAATATTGTATATGTTGATTATTCTCTGAGGATTTATGTGATGATTTCTGAAAGAATAGCTTTCACATTCTCGTTGTTGAAAAGTAAATAGGGACACTTTTATATGGAAGGCATTCAGAAATTCATAGAGTTGATGATTTTCACCAAGTATTTTAAGGAAATAATCCTGGAGATAAAAAGCAAATAAATAACTAACATCTCTAAATAGCAAACTTTAAACTATAGTTCCTTTCTTCTATAGTAGAAAAATAAGAACATAAGAGGAGTTAGTTCAACCCATAACGAGATATTACCATTTGGATGTTGAAATACTATTCTTTTAAATACTACTCTCTTAAGTTCTGATAGACTCCCAAAATTTAAGAGCTCATTGAAATTACAATGTTTATATTTATGTAGTTCATCTTATTGGCACCTTCTTAAAAAAGTTCATACAAGTAACATAAACACACTTATAGAAACACTTAACTTGTTATTGTATTTTGTAGAGATGTTTGCAACTTTAGACTCTGCTCTAATTTACATGTCTTAATGATCGAAGCCGTATCCGGTCAAATAAATACAGTTAAATGCAGTACTAGGGAGTGACTCCTAGGTCGTCTCTTAAGGACCTAGTTTTCTATCAAAAGATTAAACACACAGAAATGGAGGGTTGTGAAATAATATAATTTAATAAAATAAAAACCAACAACCGAATTAGATTTCTTTAACTGAATTAGATTACCCTCTTGATTAGGTTACAGTCCACTTATCATAGGATACAGAAATTCATGCTCAACTTTTCAACCCTGATTTCAACCCGAATTAATTAACTAAGCGAGAATTAACACACATTTTCCTTTCCTTATGCAAATTAAGCATTCACATACATCATTCATTCCATTCGAACAACCCGTGACTCACTTTATTAACCATGAACAGAGACACGGATTTCATATTAACCGAACATTAAGCGTGAACCAGTAAAAGCATTAAGCACATAAATAAAATGATGAAGAGTTAAGAGACAAAGAGAGTAAAAACAATACAACAGCAACCTCAAAACTTCATTGTTATATGAATCAAAAGGATAACCTTATAAATTAACCTTCCGTTAAATTCGAATGAAGCAAACGGAGATTAAACGTAAAACAAAATTGAAACAGGAAACAAAATTGAATTGAAATAAAAATAGAATGAAATTGAAGAGAAAATAAATACAGAGACAGTTTTTGTAGAGAGAACGAACTGAATCCCCAAAATTCGAGAATAAAGAACTGATTCTATAGGTGTTGGCTTCACCTCCTTTAATAGGCGGCTAGACCTAGGTCAGCCCTCAACACTAAACCTAATGGGCCCAAATTTTTAAATTCTAGTCCAACAAATAAAAATTGAAAGATAAAAACTGAAAATAAAATCTGATATGGATGTAGTGGTGATGTGGTAGCTCCTCTTCAAATTCAGAATTAATTTCCTAGTCCAATAAAATTCCAAAGCTGCCCTGAAAATAATAATAAAATTAGCTCAAAAAATCCAAATTCATTAAAATTACGAATTTCTGGTAAATGAAGCCCAAATAGTGAAATAGAGAAAATAATAGGCAGTTAAGCACAAATCACTAATCAAAATAGGTACATAAAGACAAGTAAATAGGAGAAAATAATGACTCATCACTTAACATATAACAAGTATGATATTTAGTTATTTACTCCAACAGAGTCACATTTAAAAAAGTTCTTCAGCATATAAGATAAAAAGTTGTAATCATGGTGTTATATTAAGTTTTAAAAGACTTTTATTTTCTCAATAATAAGAGGTGTTAACTAAATAATATACAGCTTTAGATGAAGAGTGTCTTCAAACTTATGATGAAATTTAATTTTAAGAAAATAATTGGTTTGTCCTAATTTTATTCTCACATAAAAGTAATGGATTAAGATCCCATTAATATCATATGAAAATGCAAAAAGTTGTTATTAAAAAAAATTACCACAATGAAAAATAATGACTGAAATAATCACTGAAGAACACCAAGTTCAATCAAATTATAATCAAATCTTGCACCCTCCAAGAACAACACGTCAAAGCTAAAGATGATCTCCAAGATCTACAATCTTGATTTTTTTTTATTAATCACACCCAAAGCCAATAAATCCTCAAACATACTCTCTGTTTTTCGCTCTTGATTGCTCATAAATTCTCTGTCTATGTTCTCTTACAAGTGGGCAATGCTAAAACTATTTTAAAGAGAGAGACAATTTTGAAAACAGAAAAATTATCACGATTCAATTAATTAATGAAAATCAATTGATTGATTTTTTTCTGTCAATAGCATGTTCAACAAATTGATTTTTGAAAACAATTAGTTGCAATACTTTATAAAATGATTTTTGAAAAAGATTAAATCCAATTTTATATGATTTAGTCTTTGTGGATCTTTGAAGCTCATTCCCTTCGTTCCAGTTGCATGCATTGGTTTTGGATCACACTCACACGCACAACCTAACCCTAGACCAAATCTCAAATGATCTTCATTCTTGGTCCAAGATGACTTCATCAAATAACAAACATAATGCTAACATGACCTATATGTGTGATGTGACCCATACATGACCTATATGTGTGATATGGTACATGTGTGGCCTATATGTGTGATGTGGTCCATGTGAAGCATTTATGTATGATGTTTGATATGGGTACTTCAAATAAGAATGTAATTTGTATTGAAACTTTATATGTTAGTCTTTAAGGAAATTTTATGAATGAATAATATAATTTATTCTTTTTCCATGTATCGAGTATGTTATAAAATTTTAATTTCACTAACTTATCCTTATTTTTCATGTTGTTTTGTGAACTATGTTAATTGTACTATGTACATGAGCAGATACTTAAGCAGGTACTGGAACATCTTAAATAATTTAAACTTCTATTTCAAATTTTGTTTTGTGAATAAAAGTATTTTTTTGTGTCGTATATCTGTATAATAATTTTTTTAAAATATTGTGTACTTTGTGTATATGTTAACACTTTGTATTTAATATATTTTGGGTTGTTACGGGAATAGTATTAGATGATGGGTTTTGTAAGTTTTTAAATATTTGAAATAAAAAATTATAATACAATCAAAATAAAATGTTTCCTAATATCCTAGATTTATATTATTATATATAATATTTATAAGTTCTTTTAAAAACGTTATTCAATTAATAACGTCGCAACAAGTTTGATCTCGGTGAAACACATCTAAGATTATGTTTGATGTTAACTAGGATCTAGACAATCTACATAGGATATAGACTGACTACATCTTAAATTTAGCCAATCTATACGTCTCAGTTTTATACATTACAAGTTTCAACTATTTAGTTTTAATATTTTTAAATTTAATGATTTTGGAAATAATATGTTTTAGACAACATCATTACTAGAAATAATCTGCATCAGTTTGGATTTTGGTTAATGGTAGTTCAACTAGGGAATTTAGACCGTCGAGAGGGCTTAGACAAGGTGACCCTCTTGCTCCATTTTTGTTTCTGATTATGGTAGAGGGGTTGGCAGGGCTTTTTAAGGAAGCGTCTAGAATAGGGGTCTTTGAAGGGGTTACAATAGGGAATAAAGGTGTAGAAGTAAAATTGTTACAATTTGCTGATGATACTGTGTTTTTCTGTCAACCTAAGTTTAAGTGTATCCTAGCTATTAATGTTATTCTGCGAAGTTTTGAGATTGCTTCTGGTTTGAAGGTCAATTTTAACAAAAGCAAAATAGGTGCATTGGGAATTTCAGAGTTGGACTTGAATATCTTCTCTGATACTTTGAACTGTGGAAGGATGAGAATTTCGTTTACTTATTTGGGGATTACGATTGATGGGAATCATAAAAAGAAGGAATTTTGGAACCCAATCATCCATAAAATTTAACGTAGGCTCTTTATGTGGAAGGATAAACTATTATCCATGGCTGAGAGGATTTGTTTGATAAAGTCGGTTATTACTACATTGCCTCTGTTTTATTTTTCTTTCTTCAAAGCTCCTAAACAGGTTTGTAAGACCTTTAAGTCGATTCAGATAAAGTTTTTATGGGGTTGGGGTTCTGAAGGGAGAAAATTTTCTTAGGTAGCTTGGGACAAAGTGTATTTGCCCATCAAGATGGGTGGGTTGGGAGTGAGAGATATACATGTCTTCAATTATGCCTTTGTTGCAAAGTGGAAATGGAGATTGGAATCCAAGAATGGTGGTGGTTGGAGAGACTTGATTGAATCCAAATATGGTGATTGGAGGGAGTTGGGGAAGTCTATGACATCTAATAAAAGTTCGAACTGGTGGAAGGATTTAGGAATTATTTGTGAGGCAAATAGAGAATCCAACTGGTTTGATCAAAGGATAAGATGGAAAATTGGTAATGGGAGTAGGATTAAATTTTGGGAAGATTGGTGGGTGGGAGAATGGACGTTAAAGGAAAAGTTTCCTAGATTATATGGGGTCTCAATACTCAAAGATAAGATGGTTAGTGAGTTTTGCTTAAGGAATGATTTTGGAAATCCACAGATTTCATATGGCCTATACCTTGGAAGAGAGGATTATTTGAATAGGAGAAAAAGTTGCAAAATCAGCTTGAGGAACTCATCAACAATGTTGTTTGGAATACGAATATGTTTAATCAATGGTGTTGGGTAGGTGAGAGTTTAAATGTCTATTCAGTCCATTCTGGGTATTAAGCTCTGAAAGAGATTCCAGATGTTCAAATTATTGAATGCTTTGGTGAGATTTGGAGTCTTAAGGTTCCAGGAACAACCAAGATATTTGGATGAAGAGTATTGCTTGATAGACTACCTTCTAGAGTCAATCTTGAGAGGAGAGGGGTTATGGTCTCGAGTAACCTGTGCCCTTTGTGAAATAAGGATGTGGAAATTTTGCAGCATTTATTGATCACTTGTGAGGTTGCACAAAGACTGTAGCTCAAGTGTGACAATTGGGTAGGGCTTTCCTCGGTAAGATCTATTGACATTGTTAATCACTTTTGCAGTTTCCATTTCAGTGGATTGAATAGAAAAGCAAATTGTACTTGGAGAGGGATGTGGTTGGCAGTCGTTAAGGCACTTTGGATCCATAGAAATAAGGTTATTTTCGATGTTGGTCAAGTGGATAAGGTAGAGATTTTTGCAGTGACACAATTTCATGTTTGGTCTTGGGCAAAATTTAGTGGGTTGAAGCTACAGGGAACTTTTGAGAAATGGTGTATGCATCCTGTAAATTTCTTAAGAGAGATCAAATAGATAGAGGTTGATATAGTAATTATTGTCGGGTAAGGGTAGGAAGGAGGGGAAATCTAGGTGAATTGTAGGTTTTTTTTCTTTGCAGGTCATTACTCCAGAAATGTTCTAATTGAAGGAGCTGGTACGAGAGTATGAAGCCTTGGATTATAGCAGCAGTGGCAATGTATTGTTACACTTCAGATAGGGTGTAATACAAATTGTTGACCTTTACCCTTGTTTCAACTTATTTACGATTGTAAGTTTTGAATTATTGTTATAATTGCTCGTATGCTTTCCATTTATGATTGTTTGAAATTTAGTATTAGGAGACTGGAGTGGGAGAACTGTCACTTCGTTTATTTCTTGATTGTAATAGAGTTGGAACACCCCTTAAGTCACTGTTCAATAAAAATCTCCAATTACCTATAAAATAGTATAAGTAATTTTGACCCGTGTAATGAATTTACCTATTAATAGAATAAGTAACTTTATTTGCTTTTTGACTTCATGCCATCCGCAGTAGCACACCTTAATTTCATTGCTGAAATTTGGGTTCAACTCCCGACTGCGGAATTATTACTTTTGCTAAATGAAATCCTTTAGTTCATTTATATAAAATTCATGTTGACTTAATATATTTTACTATCAAACTTCTTTTCTTTATTTTTTATCTTTATAAAATTTTAAAAATTGTTTTTAGACTTAAAACATATGTGAATTTTCATGCGATTTTGTTTGTATAAAAACTAAATAACTTTGGTCAATTTTTAAATGAGATGAATTATTATACATATAATTTAATTCAATGGTATACAAATCAATTTCAACGCACTCTAAGGTTAGTATTATTTTTTCTAAAATGAAATCCTTTATGTAAATAAATATTTTTTTTCTAGTAATCTCTAAAATATTTTAATGGAGATATGCAATCCATTTTGACTTAAATCATTTTAGTTTGGATAATGTTTTTTATTTTTATCAATTGGTAACAAGTACGTAGAAATGTAAGCAAAACAGGGATTTGAAATGTGGTAAGTTAAAATAATTAGAATTTAGAGAGAATGTTACGTAATGGATAATTTAGATTTCAGAGATATACATACAAATTTAATTTAAGCCCAGGGTTTTTATACCAACACTATTTCAAGCATTGACGACGAACAATGAATGATCGAAGGAAAGTTAAATTTTGGACCAAACCTTTCTACCTAACTTCAAAGAATGTTTGATTGGATCCATGATGTCACATGAAAATCATTTATTTTTTCATTGTAAAGGAACAAAATCCCTTATGTCTTTTCTCTCACATTTTCGGATTACGAACAAAATTCATTCCTCTCATATCATCTTAGGAACCTTGCAAGTAAGGGTATGAAACCAACTCTCCTCTTACATTTATTGTCTAGTCCCCAATTATACTTCAAATCTTATTCCCACCACATCAATTTGTATATGGACATGTACTAACAATACCTAGTACATCTGATCGAGTTGATTTACATAGTACTATAGACCTATTTATATAACAAAAATTAATTCTTTTCACACTTAACTTAATTCTCAATTTTATTCGATTTTTTCGTTAACAATTGATTATGAGAGTTAGAAAAAGATTAGATTGTTATTCATGGTATTTTGATTCAATTTGAGCATAAAAACATTGGATTAGAAGAAGGAGCATTGAAGTCTTGAAGAAGCCAAAAAGAGGAGTAAATTTAAGCAAAAGGAGTCAGACCCGACTTAGCAAACCTAAGCTCGACGCAAGAGGACCCGAAAGCAAGGTTAGACAAATACGTCCTGTACAAATTACATGGGCTCGATATAGGTTGGACTTCAGACCTTGAATCTGCAACAGAATCCAGTGGCATTTGGTGCAGCTGACTTGAGCTGGGCGTGCAGCTGACTTGAGCTGGGCACGAGCGTCGAATTTGAAATTTTATTTAATAATTGCTTGCACTAGGGTTAGGCATCTTTGGCTATTAGGGATCGAAAATACTTTTGGAAGGCATTCTTAGGATTTCTTGTGGATTCTTCTTCGTATTCAACTATTCTTTTGTAAGGTTTAGTATTTTCATGTGTACGAGGAGCTAAATTCTTTGTCGTTGGGGTTAGGTTAAGCATTTTTAAACTTTCATATAATCGTTTTGCTTTCCATATTTATGTCTTTTCTTTCAATAAATTAGTATTTTAATTTTGTGATTATTGTCTGTTGTGTTGATTTCTAATTTGATCATTCGTTCTTAGGGTATTGGAAAATATCTTCTGTAATCAATAATTGAATTAAAATATCAGATGAAAGCTTGTGTCTAGGAATAGAGCTAGATTTGTTTATTATCTTAAGACCCTTGTGGATATTGCAAGATTTATTTATATAATTGATTAAGAAAGTGACAGTTAATAGATAATCTTAGACTCGTCTATTGAGGAATTGGAGTTGAGTATTATCCCTTAATATTGATCATTGATGGAAAAGAAAGTAACATTTTTGTATGTGAGAGTGAAAATTGATGAGATTTAACCCTGACAAGTTATTACTATTAATATTAAATCATTTTTCTATATTTCAATTGATCATAAAAGTTATAAATATTATTTAATTTTCTACACTCAAAACTAAATTATAGAATTATTCTTGAATATCAATTTATTATAATTGTAATTATTATTTTATATTACACAAATCCTTTAGAAAAGAATGATATTTTTATTATTATTTGTTAAATTAGAACTGTTGCACTTGTTATCATTATAAAAAAATATGTAAATAGTATTATATGTGTACTATAGGGCTGATGTGGCAACCCTTCAAGTGGAATATAACAAAGGTAAGTATAATAAACAATCGCTTTTGTTATATTATCCTAACAAAATAACTAAGTACAGGAGAATGAGTCCAACTCTTTAGGCCCACTACTACGCCTATAAATACAAATTTGATCACAACACAATAGGTACTTCTAAACTATGACCTAAATCACCTACACACTCTAATCCTAAACTGACTTGAGCGTCGAAGTTCCTGCAGGACCCCCCTCCCGGGATGGTGGATATCGGAGCAGTCAGAAAAATAAAGCAGAGCGTACAAAAGAGCGACCGAGGAGCAACAAAGAGAAGACATTGTCGTTGTGGGAGTCAACCGGTCTCTTACGAGAACATTTTGGCGTCCACCGTGGGGCCAAGATTGACTTGGCAACAATGGTGACAACCAGGAACCACGACAACCAGCAGATTAACCAGGAAGAGAACTCCTCGGCCATTGGCCGAGGTGAGGAGGCAATTGAAAGATTTGTCCTTCAACAGTGAGTGTATGAAAACGGAATTAGACCTCTTGGAAGAGCTCAGGGAAAGGGTCAGAATAAAAGAAGAGGTATGTAAACAGAGGGCAACTCGCAAGTATAATGCTAAGGTGAATCCAAGAAGCTTCCAAAAGGGGGATCTTGTTTGGTGAATGACAGGCGATGCCTGGAAGAATCATACGGACGACAAGTTTGCACCCAACTGGGAAGCCCATATAGGGTTAGCAAAGCCTTGGGCAAGGGAACGGTCATGTTGGAATATTTGGATAGAGAGTAGATCCCCAACACTTGGAATGTCGACCATCTAAAATTTTACTTTAGTTAAATTTCATGTAACTCATGGTGTACATTTTTCTCCTAAGAAGAATTTTGGCCAAGGAGGTTTTAACGAGGCACTATAGATAATAAAGAGTTGCAACTTTCATTTTCCACATTTTGTTGATTTTATGTTTTAGGAGACTTACTCCTCATGGCCGACCGCGAAGAGCCTTATCAGCTTTTGACCCAGAAAGCCACTTACTCCTCATGGCCAACCGTGAGAAGCTTTATTAGCTTTTAACCTAGGAAGTAACTTAATCCTCATGGCCGACCGTGAGAGTTTCATTAATAAACTTTCGAACTTAAAAAGCTACTCACACTCGCACCACGAATAAAAATTCAATGTAGAAAGCCGACAATCCGTAAAAGTCACGGTCAATGATTAACCGTAAAAACAACAAAAAAATTAAGTTAAAAGTTGCACAAATGGAAACAAACAAAGAACAAGTTAATGAAATCAACTATTTTCATTCATGTCCATTTACAAAGTTAACAGTTGATACAACCAGAAAAAACTATGTACATGCCATCAAAAAGAGCCTACACGACCTACAATATATGTATATCAATCACAAAAGACTATGTCATCATTGCCCGCCTTGGAGGTTCCACTATGCGTCTCCTCTTCACCATCGACTTCCTCCTCTTCCTCCTCCTTATCAGGGATGTCCATGATTGAGATCTGCTGACCCTGATAGAAGTCCTTCCCGTTGTCAAACTTACCCTCATTGGTAGGGATCTTGTAAAAGTACTCAGCCTGGCGCACAACCCTATCAAATCCACATCATGCTGTTTGATCACGAAACCCTGAAGTTTGTACAGGTCATTCTCGGCCTTCACTCGAAGTGAGCGTTCCTCCTCCAGTGCCAGGGTTAGCTTTGTCATCGTTTGGTCCAAGTCAACGACATCCTCACTCAGATTGTCCACTCTCTGGGTAGCCACTCTCTCCTTCTCCTAGGCAGCATGACATTTCTCCTAAAGGAGATCATTCTCAGCCTTTAGATTTTCCACCATCTTCTTCAAGCCTGAGATCTCCCATTTGGCGGCCTCATTCTCTAATCTCAGGTGGTTATTGGCGGTCAATGCAGAATTTAGAGAAGAGGTGGCTTCCGCCAACTCTGCCTTCAACTTTTCCATGACCTCCATGTCTTCCTTTAGAAGCTCCTCCCCCATTGCCCGGCCTAACAGGAGAGTGTGGGCATTCGCCTCCAAAAGTGTATTTCTTAGTTTTGCACGAGAGGAGGAAGCAAACTGCTTTCTTTCATATTCGTTTAGTTCCAACACCACACGGTCGGCCACGATGGATTTCTTGTTTAAGAAATTGAAGGTTGAGGTCATTTCCTGCTCAGTGGCCGACTCCTTCAAGCGTTTCGGTGATCATTGAGAGGACAATCGGTCGAAAGCACGCTTGGATTTCTTTTTCTTATCATGAGGCTTAGAAGGGGCAGAAGGGGGTACCACAGGAGGTCGGACAAGGGAGGGAACGACAACAGTTATAGGTTCAACCCTAACAGGTGTCACCTCTTCTTGAAGAGTTTTTCCCTTGTCGGACGGTTTGGAAGAGGAACCTTTCTGGTCGTCACCACCTGACGGCCTAGATGCCAATACATTCTTGAAAACCTTGTTCATGTTCGAATTTAGTTTGACAATGATATCTGCATAAATTAAAACTGAATCAATAGAGGTAGTGTATTACATGTGTACTATAGGGTTGATGTGGCAACCCCTCAGATGGAATATAACAAAGGTAAGTATAATAAACAATTGATTCTGTTATATTATCCTAACAAAATAACTGAGTACAAGAGAATGGGTCAAACTCTTTAGGCCCACTATTGCGGCTATAAATACAGGTTTGATCACAACACAACAGGTACTTCTAAACTCTTACCTAAATCACTTGTACTCTCTAATCTAAACTGACTTGAGCGTCGGAGTGCCTACAGGACCCCCTCCTAGGATGGTGGATATTGGAATAGTCGGAATAATCAAGCCGTGTACAAAAAAGTGACCGAGGACCAGTCAGGAAAAGACATTGTTGTTGCGTGAATCAACTGGTCTCTTACAAAAACAATATATGTATATTCAAAAAATGACGAAAAAGAAAATGAGGACACTAAGTTGCAAGTACATCAATAAATATATATATATATATATATATATATATATATATATATATATATATATATATATATATATATATATAATATTTATAAGTTATTTAAAAAAAATTTAAATTAAGAACATCATATAAATACTCGATACAATTCTAAACACGGGTTTTAATTTACATAATTTAGATCAGATGTAGATTAGACTTACTACATTGTAGATTTAGGTCGTTTACATCTCAGACTTATAAATTACAAGATTCAACCACTTCCTTTTAATACTTCTAAATTCTTTAATCGTTAGATATTTTTTATTTACATCATTAGTGGAAATAATATGTTTAAGACATATAAGACAAAAACATCTCCACGTATATAATTAGTTTGTATGAATTTACAAATTAAGTTATATTAGTGGAAAATTCAAATGGCAAATTATGACCGAGTGTAACGAATTTACCTATCAATAGTATAAGTAATTTTGTTTGCTTTTTGATTTCGTAACATCCACAGTTGCACACTGGTCAATTTAATTGTTGAAATCTGGGTTCAATTCCCAGCTGCGGAATTTTTATTCTAAATTAAATCCTTTAGTTTATTTATATGTTTTTATTTCTATCAAAATTCTTTTCTTTATTTTTTATCTTTATAAAATTTCAAAAATTGTTTTTAGTCTTAAAAAATATGTAAATTTTCATGCGATTTTGTTTGTATAAAAATTATATAACTTTGGTCAATTTTTAAATGAGATGAAATCAATTTCAATCCACTCTAAAGTTAGTATTATTTTTTCTAAAATACATCGTTTATGTAAATAAATATCTTTTTTAGTAATCTCTAAATTATTCAATACAGATATCCAATCCATTTTTATTTAAATATATTTCAGTTTAGATAGTATTTTTTTTTATCAATTACTTAAATATATTTCAGTTTAGATAATATTTTTTATTTTTATCAATTAGTAAACATTATTAGATAAACTACCATAATTGATTCTCCGTTGTTTTATTCAAATATATGTAGACTAATAGTACTATTTCTAGAACAATGAGCTACTTAAATATATGTAGAGTAATATTACTATTTCTAGAATAATTGAGTTTTTAATAGAGTAGAGAGAAAATTGTAACTTAAAATGCCACAACTCAGAAATTGTGATTTATAGTGAAAATAAATCATACTTGTAAAAGTATGATCTTTTTTACTAATAGGTTATATTTATTTGTTTTTGTAACCAATAAAAATATTGTCTAAAGTGGTAGATGTATCTATCCATTATATTTATCATTATATTAATATTTACTCTTGTCAATTAGAAAAGTATCCAGTAGACCAAAAAAGTTTGCATATTATGCATTTAATATACATATATATTTGTTTATTTAAAATAATAATTATTAAAAATATTATATATATTTATATATATATATATATAAATATATATATATATATATATTATTTACTATA